>Ga0180009_10000330_pt1 | contig 67510 bp, 50 predicted proteins | sample OS_PC_MetaG_FD_123537 | JGI IMG/M metagenome (GOLD analysis project Ga0180009, IMG submission 123537) | Groundwater microbial communities from the Aspo Hard Rock Laboratory (HRL) deep subsurface site, Sweden - OS_PC_MetaG | ecosystem: Environmental > Aquatic > Deep subsurface > Groundwater... | reverse complement strand
CAGAAGAGGACTCGAACCTCCACACCTTGCGGCACACGGACCTGAACCGTGCGCGTCTACCAATTCCGCCATCTGGGCAATAAGGCGCGCATTCTAGAGAGCAGAGAATAAATTGTCAACGAACAAATCAAATAGCCGTTCGGCTAAACACAAAATTCCGGCGATTCGCCTGGCTGATCCGTTCTATGAGCGCGAAATCGAGCGCTACGAATCGCCCTTGCCCAGCCGTGAATATATCTTGCAGTTACTGACTGAGGCAGGCTGTCCGGTTGACGCGGACGCGCTGGCCGAACAGTTGAAGATCACCGATGACGAGCGCGAACTGTTCCAGCGCCGTCTGGGTGCGATGCAGCGCGATGGCCAGCTGATGCTGAACCGCAAGCGCCTGCTTTGCTTGCCCGACAAGCTGGATCTCATCAAGGGCCGGGTCGAAGGGCATCCGGATGGCTTTGGCTTTGTCTCGCCCGACGAAGATGGCGATGACCTGTTTTTGTCCCCCAAGGAAATGCACCGCGTGCTGCACGGTGACAAGGTGCTGGTGCGGGTGGCGGGTTTTGACCGGCGTGGACGGCGTGAAGCCAAGATCGTTGAGGTGCTGGAGCACGTCAACAAATTTGTCGTCGGTCGCTACTATTCCGAAGATGGCATTGGCTTTTTGATTGCGGAAAACCGTCGCATCAACCAGGATATTCTTGTCCCGGCAGGGAACGAGGGCGCAGCGCAATCCGGCCAGGTGGTGACGGTGGAAATCGTCACCCAGCCCGGCGCGCACAATGAAGCCATAGGTCGCGTCAGCGAAATTCTCGGCAGCTATACTGGTCCGGGCATGGAAATCGAGATTGCATTGCGCAAGCACGACCTGCCGTATGTGTTCCCGCCTGACGTGGAAAAGCAGGCGGCAGGATTGCCGAACAAGGTGCTGAAGAAAGACATGGCCGGCCGCGAAGACATTCGCCACTTGCCGCTGGTGACCATCGACGGTGAAACTGCGCGCGATTTCGACGACGCGGTATATTGCGAACCGCTCGGCCGCAGCGGCTTCCGCCTGATCGTCGCGATTGCCGACGTCAGCCATTACGTCAAGCCGAGTGACGCGCTCGACACGGAAGGCTATGAACGCGGCAATTCGGTGTATTTCCCACGCCGCGTCATTCCCATGTTGCCCGAGGCGCTGTCCAACGGCCTGTGTTCGCTGAACCCGGAAGTCGATCGACTCTCGATGGTGTGCGACATGCAGGTCAGCAGCACCGGCAACATCAAGGAATATCGCTTCTACCAGGCGGTGATCTATTCGCATGCACGCCTGACTTACAACCAGGTGTGGGACTGGCTTTCCGGTGAGACCCAGCCCGATGCGAAGCAGACGGCACTGATGCCGCATTTGCAGGCGCTGGATAAGCTCTTCCGCACCTTGCTGAAGGCGCGCGCCAAACGGGGCGCGATTGATTTTGGCTCGACCGAAACGCAGATGCTGTTCGACGACGAAGGCAAGATCAAGGCCATCGTGCCGGTGATCCGCAACGACGCTCACCGCATCATCGAGGAATGCATGCTGGCTGCCAACGTGTGCGCGTCGGATTACCTGCACGCCAACCAGCAGCCCGCACTGTTCCGCGTCCATGAAGGCCCGACCCCGGAGAAACTCGCTGCGCTGCGCGGATTCATGGCCGAGTTTGGCCTGGATCTGCCCGGCGGCGACAAGCCGCACGCCAAGGATTACGCCACACTGCTGGAGCAGATCAAGCCGCGTCCCGATGCAGGTTTGTTGCAGACCGTGATGCTGCGCTCGCTCAAGCAGGCCGTCTACAGCCCGGACAACAAGGGCCATTTCGGTCTGGCGTACGAGGCCTACACCCACTTCACCTCGCCGATTCGTCGCTACCCCGACTTGCTGGTGCATCGTGGCATCAAGGCGGTGCTGAACGGCGAAAAGCTGCCCGTCAAGGGGCTGGCGGAGATTGGCGTGCATTGTTCGATGACCGAGCGCCGTGCCGACGATGCCACCCGTGATGTCGACGCCTGGCTCAAAACCTATTTCATGCGCGACCGCATTGGCGATGAATACAACGGAACCGTCAGTGCGGTGACCAACTTCGGCATGTTTGTCGCACTTGACGAGATTTTCATCGAAGGCCTGGTTCACGTTTCAGAGCTCGGCCAGGATTATTTTCATTACGACCAGAGCAAGCACTGGATGCTCGGTGAGCGGACCGGCAAGCGTTATCGCCTGGGTGACCGGGTGCGGATCAAGGTGATGCGCGCAGATATCGAAACCAGCAAGATCGATTTTGCCCTGGTCGAGACGATCGAGTCAGCGGAAGACGTTGCGGAGGAGTTTTCTGCGCCGAAAAAGAAGCCGGGCAGAGCCAGAACGGGTAGCAAAAGGAAATGAGCGAAAAGTCAAAGTCTCCCGAGAAACTGATTTACGGTTTTCATGCCGTGTTGGCTCGCTTGCGTCACGACCCGGCTGGCGTGCTGGAGATTTACCTTGATCTCACTCGCCGTGATGCACGTTCGCGCGACCTGGTCGCGCAGGCCAAGACCTGTCAAGTCAACCTCGCGCAGGTTGAGCCAGCTCGCCTGGCTCGGCTGGTTGGCAAGGACATCAAGCATCAGGGGGTGGTTGCGCGCGTGAAGCCGGTTGCGCTCAGTCATTCGCTCGACGATATTCTGGAAAACATCAAGGGCCCGCCGCTGCTGCTTATCCTGGATGGCGTCACCGATCCGCACAATCTGGGCGCGATTTTGCGTTCCGCCGATGCCTTCGGCGCGCATGCGGTGATTGCACCGAAAGACAATGCCGTCGGCATCAACGCCACCGTTGAAAAAGTCGCCTCGGGTGCGGCCGAAACCGTGCCTTACATCATGGTCACCAACCTGGCGCGCACCATCGAAGAACTTAAGGAGCAGAATATCTGGGTCATCGCTGCCGACATGGACGGAGAGCAGACCTTGTCCAGCATTGATGCCAAAACCGGTATTGCCTGGGTGCTGGGTTCAGAGGGCGAGGGCATCCGGCGCCTGGTCAAACAAAGCTGTGATCAGGTTGCACGGATCCCGCTTGGCGGCACGGTCGAAAGCCTCAATGTGTCGGTTTCGGCGGCTTTGTGTCTGTATGAAACAGCGCGTCAGCGCGGCTAGGGTGGAAATGGGGGCAATCCTCGCTTATGCCGCGGATTGACAGGGTTTTCAGCGCTTTTGCCGGCCAGGATGAGGCTTTTCCTTGCCAAGACCGATTCTGGCCTTCATACTAATTGACCAGACGGGTCTTTTGGTTTGCCTTTTCCCCGGCTATTTTTACTGACATCCGCTACTCGGCGCTGTTGCTGCGGTTCACATTGCGATCTTACGCATCCCCCAGCGCTGGCGCATGGCTCGCCGCGTTATCGGCTTATCACTTAAGGAACACACTATGGCGAAAGAAGAACTTGTAGAAATTGAAGGCGTTGTCAATGAAGTGCTGCCACAAACGCGCTTTCGCGTTACCTTGGACAACGGCGTTGAAATCATCGCTTACGCTTCGGGCAAAATGCGCAAGCACCGTATTCGAATTCTGACCGGCGACAAGGTCACCATTGAAATGTCACCTTACGACCTCACCAAGGGCCGCATCAACTTCCGTCATAAGGACTCTCACGTTCAAATGCCGTCGGCGCCCAGAAAATACAAATGATCGCCTTTTGAACGGGCATTGTCCGTTTATTACGCCCTTCAGATTAACTGCACCCGAGACCGGGGCCTGTTGTTCTGACCGATTCCTGCCACGGATTCGACTCTTTTCCAGCTAACTCCGTACTTTTCGATAAGCCTCCAGCAAGCGTTGATGAATCGCGCTGCCTTCAAAATTGCTGCCCAGTGCAGTCAGTCCGAAAAACCGTTTGTCCTGATTAAACAAAGCAAAAGCTTGTTGCAGCGTTTCGCGGCCGTATAACAGAGCCAGTGCTGACTCGAATGGGTTGGGATCGGCAAGCTGGGCGAGGTCCGCGATACAGCGATAGACCTTCAAGCGTGCGTCGCTGCGCTGGCCGTATTGCGCGATCCAGGTGCACCCCTCATGAATCGCCTCATCGTCACCAATTGCCAGGGCGAGCAGCAGTTTGATTTCACCTACGCGGATGTCGGTCCATGGCGAGTCGGGATCGGGGGCAAGTCCGATCAACACGGTCACCAGCCGGTCGTCTGCCAGTTCAAGCGCATCAATCAAATCAAGCAGGTCGGCGCATTCGTCGTCCGTCAAGTCGGGCAGGCGCGACAGGGCAGGGCGAATAAGGTTGCCGACGCTGTTGTTTTCAAATTCGAGTTCTTCGACCGGATAAATCTCCGAGACGCCCGGCACCAGCATGCGGCAGGCGTAGACGCCGAGGTGGGTGAAGTCGGCGATATAGATGTCGTGCCCGGCTTCGTGCAGCGCGTTGACCGACCACGTGTAATCTTCTTCGGTGGTGGTGCCGAAATTCCAATCTACAAACTCGTAGTCAGGGGTGTCGCGCAGGAACTGCCAGCTGATGACGCCGCTGGAATCGACGAAGTGGATTTCAAGATTCTGCGGATCGGCGATTTCGTTCTGATCGAAGCCGGGCGCAGGAAAGCCTGCCAGCGAATCGAGCGCACGGCCCTGCAGCAGTTCGGTCAGTGCGCGTTCCAGTGCAACCTCAAAACGCGGGTGTGCGCCGAAGCTGGCAAAGCAGCCCTGATCCTGCGGGTGCAGCAGGGTGACGTTCATCACCGGATACTGGCCGCCGAGCGAAGCGTCTTTCACCAGGATGCCGAAGCCGGCTTCGCGCAGGCCGCGTATGCCAGCGGCAATATGCGGGTAGCGGTTGATCACGGCGTCGGGCACGTTGGGCAGGCACAGGCCTTCTTCGATGATGCGGAACTTGATATGACGTTCGAAGATTTCGGCCAGCGCCTGGGTGCGCGCTTCCATCAGCGTGTTGCCGGCCGACATGCCGTTGCTGACGTATAGGTTGCCGATCAGATTGACCGGGAAACACACCGTTTTGCCATCGCCAAGCCGCTGATAGGGAATGGCACAAATACCGCGTGCGGTATTGCCCGAATTGAGGTCGATCAGCTGGTTGGCACGCACGTTGCCATCCGGGTTGTAAAACGCGTGCAGTTCCGGGGTGAGCAGGTCGTCTGGCCAGGCATCGTCGTCTGCGGTAAACCAGCGTTCATCCGGCGTGTGGGTGTATTCCCGTTCGGCCAGCGTCGTGCCCAGATAAAAGTGCGTCCAGAAGTAATTGGTCGACAGCCGCTCGAAGTATTCGCCCAGTGCGCTCGCCCGCGCTGCCAGTTCCGATGCACCCTTGCCGTTGGTGAATAGCAATGGGCAATCGCGGTCACGGATATGAACCGACCACACCCCTTCCACCGGATTGAGCCAGGAGCGCTCCTCAATGTGAAAGCCGATCGCATTGAGCTTGGATTGCAGCGTGGCAATCGACGCTTCTAATGAAGCGTCCTTGCCGGGGATGAAGTGTTCGAGGGTTGACATGGGTGAGTCTGGGTTTTGAGCAGGCGACAGCATAAGCGATGCGTCAAGTGGATGAAGTGATCCGCTGTTCATATTCCGCTACAGCTTGTCTTAATCGGCTGGCTTCCTGCTCCGGACGCATCAGGCTGCGCCGTACGCGGGCATGGCTGAGCAGGGCGGCATGAAACGCGGGGTCGCATTCAGCCTGCGACATCAGCCGGGCCAAATGCCTTTCATCGCCTACCGGAAAATATCCGGGGTAATCCTCGCCCAGCATGCCGATGTTGCCGGACATCTGTGACGCCAACACCGGCACATCGGCCGCCAGGGCTTCGCAAATGACATTCGCCCCGCCTTCCATGACCGAACTGATGACCATCAGGTGCGCGCGGGACAGGTGCTTGAGCACGGTTTTATGCGGCACCGCCCCAGCCCAGTGCCAGCGCGGCAGTTTGCTCTGCGCCAGCAGGGCGGTATCGGCCATCGCTTCACTCAAGGCGTCGCCAAAATGGGTGACCTCAATGCTTGAATGCTCGGGGAGATAAGCAGTCGCCAACGCGGGCCGGAACGGGTCCTTTTCTTCGCGCAAATGGCCGATCACCAGCACCTCGAACCTGTCGCTGGCCTGCGGCCTGCGCGTGATGTCGGGCGCGGACTGATAGATCACCCGTGTTTTTGCAGCCTGGTGCGGGGCAAGTTCGTCGATGCCTCGCTCCTGCAGCACGATAATGCGGTGCGCGAGTTCCAGCGCCTGCTGGGCGTCGGCGTTGTCGTGAATGTCGCGGTAAAGATCGGTGCCAGTCAATGCCAGCAATAACGGGCGGTCGGGAAAGCGATCGGCGAAGGCTTTTATCGAGATAAAACTGCGGCGCGCATGCAGCGCCAGCATCAGGTCGGTTGGGCGGCCATCCCATTCCTGCTGCACCCGAACGGTATGCCCGGCCTCGCGCAGGAAGCGCGCCCAGCGCGCGGCGGTGTGCCAGTTGCCATTGCGATGTTCGCGGCCGTAGGGGGTGATGAGGGCGATGCGCATAAGATGAAGTGTACGCCGGGCGGGAGGGATCGCGGATAATCGGCAGATGATCGAAACTGCCATTTCCTCACGCGACAACCCCATTTTCAAGCGGCTGAAAAAGCTTGCCGATACAGCCCGTGCGCGGCGCGAGGCAGAGATGAGCGTGCTCGACGGCGAGCATTTGCTGGTCGCTTATCTGGACGCGGGCGGACAGCCACATACGCTGGTGCGCGCGGCTTCATTTGATGCAGCGCGCTTCGTGCAATTGGCCGCGCGTTGTCGGCAGGCCAAGGCAATCGTGCTGCCCGATACGCTGTTTGCCGAACTCTCGCCGGTCGCCACCCCAACCGGCATGCTGGCCGAGGCGGCCTGGCTCACCCCGTCAGAAATCGACGCCACGCCGCTCGTCATCGTGCTGGAGGACATCCAGGATCCGGGCAACCTGGGTTCCATGCTGCGGACGGCGGCGGCGGCGGGTGCCACATTGGCGGTGTTGTCGCGGGGCTGCCATGACGCGTGGTCGCCCAAGGCGCTGCGCGGCGGACAAGGCGCGCAGTTTGTGCTGCCGATGCTGCAGGGCGTGGAGTTGGCGGCGTGGTTGAATGCGTTTTCCGGTCAGAGCATCGCGCTGGCGCTGGGTCAGGCAAACGATTTTTATGCGCAGGATTATGCCGGCGCAACGGCGCTGGTCGTGGGTAATGAGGGCAGTGGATTGACTTCAGCCGTGACCCTGAATGCGAGCCTGTGCGCGCACATTCCCATGCCGGGTCGGGTGGAGTCGCTGAATGCCTCCGCTGCGATGGCGGTGGCGATGTTCGAAGTGGTGCGACAACGGCGCGGTCACGGGGAGGGCGTTACCTGAAGTCTGGCGTTCGTCAGGCTGGCGTGTCGCTGTGCAAGTCCAGTTCCTGCAACCAGTCGCGCTGAAGCAGGGCCATCACGTCTTCGGCAGGAACGGGCTGGCTGATCAAATAGCCCTGTACGACCGGGCAGCCGATTTTGCGCAGTACTTCGAGCTGGCTCCTGGTCTCCACGCCTTCGGCAACCGTATCAAGATTGAGGCCGTTGCACAAGGCGAGAATCGAAATGACCAGCGCTTCGTTGACCGAATCGTGACGGATATCCTTAATGAAATAGCGGTCGATTTTCAGGACGTCAAGCGGAAACCGTTTCAAGTGCGCGAGCGATGAGTAGCCAGTGCCGAAATCGTCGATGGCGATTGATACGCCCATCGCTTTCAAATCCAGGATTTTGTGGACAGCGACGTCCATGTCGCCCATCAGAATGCCTTCAGTGAGTTCCAGTTGCAGGGATCGCGGCGGCAATCCGGATCGATCAAGCGCATCGTGTACGTTGGCGAGCAGGTCTTGGTGCCAGAACTCCTTGCTGGAAACGTTGATGGCGACAGTCAGGTCGTTGAATCCCGCTGCGTGCCAGCGTGCGCCCTGGGCGCAGGCTGTACCAAGCAGCTTGCGCCCGACAGGAAGGATTTCGCCGGTGTCTTCCAGCATGTCGAGGAAAGTGGCAGGACTGAGCAGGCCCTTGTCCGGGTGGTTCCAGCGGATCAGAGCTTCGACGGTGTCGGTGCGTCCGCTGTTGAGGTTGACCTGTGGCTGGTAATGAAACACGAACTCGTTGCGTTCCAGCGCATAGTGCAAATCGGTATCCAATTGCAGCTGTTCTTCGGCCATGGCGTTCATCGCCGCGTCATAGAGGTGATAGCGGTTTTTGCCGCTGCTCTTGGCGTGATACATCGCGGTGTCGGCATTTTTCAGCAAGTCGCTTGAGCTGGTGCCGTCTGTTGGATACACGCCGATGCCGACGCTGCAGCTGTTGAAGAGCTCACGCTCCGCAATCTGGTAGGGCGCCACCATGACGGCCAGGATTTTGTCTACCACGTGCAGGATTTGCGAGGCAGCATGCACATCGCTGATCACTACCACGAATTCGTCTCCACCCAGTCGGGCGACGATATCCTCGTTGCGCACTGCTGCCCGCAGACGTCTGGCAACGTGGCAGATCAGCTGGTCGCCGACGGCGTGGCCGAGGGTGTCATTGACGCGTTTGAAATTATCCAGATCAATAAACAGCACGCCTATCATGGTTTTGTTCCGTCTGGCGTGAGCCAGCGCCTGTTCCAGGCATTCCAGCAGCAGGCGGCGATTGGGCAGGCCGGTCAGCGCATCGTGAATGGCCAGATGTTCGCGTTCACGACTGATGCGTGCCGTGTAGCGTAGTACCACGGCGGCAACGATCACTCCCACCAGCAACGCTGCGCCGCACAGCAGATACATCCAGAAACGGGCCACCTTTTGTGCCTCATACGCCTTGCGGCTGGCAGCCAGCGCGACATGCTGGGTTTCGGCATCGAGCTGAAACAACACGGCCAGCACCTGGTTTTGCGTCGGAATGGCGCGGGTAATGGCGATCTGTTCAGCCTCCAGGTTGTGCTGGGCGCTGATCAGGTCGATGACTTGTGTCTGGATTGGCTGGGCAATCTTGATCAGTTGTTGTTGCAGCGTGATCAATTTGCGTTCCCGGGGGCTTAACGGCATGTCCTGCAAGGACTGGCGGGCGACGGCGTATTCCGTCCCTTTTTCGTTGAACCGGGTGAGCAGGTCGTCGCGCTCGAACGGATCCCCGATTTTGGTCAGGGTCAACATGATCAGCGTGCGCTCACGCGCGACGTTCAGCATGGTTTTAGTCAGGTTTTGCTTGCGCATGTGAACGTCGACAACGGCATTGAGGTTGTCGGTCGTGACGCCCAGTTGCTGCAGTGCGATCAGCGTGACAAACAGAATAAGCAGCAGCTGGGTGATGAATCCTGCGAGCAGCGCCGCACCCCAGGCGATGGGGCGTAATTGGCGTGACGTGGTTTCTGAATGGGCGGGCATGGCGCTTGATCAGGACAAGGCTGACGTGTCGACGGCGAAAAAAATTTGACGAGAACCCACTCTTAACGGTTTTCATTTGCTTAAAAGTAGGGCGGGGATGAATCTTTTATGAATGCGATTCGGGTAGATCGCAGCGAGATTCCGGGATCCGTTCATCCAATGCGACTAAACTTGAAAGCAGGGTACGCCGGCACCGATAGGATCGCTTGCGCAGAATGACGCGACGAAAATGAATGGAGTCAATGATGCAGGACTGGATGGCACGCACCCCGTCTGACTATATCGTTCCGCTGGAAGCGCTGTCGATGGACGATGTGCCACGTGTGGGCGGCAAGAACGCGTCGCTGGGCGAGATGATCAGCACGCTGTCCGATGCTGGCGTCAAGGTGCCGGGAGGCTTTGCCACCACGGCGCAGGCATTTTGGGACTACCTCGACCATAACCATTTGCGCAGCCGCATTCATGCGCGGCTGGCTGCGCTGGATGTGTCGGATGTGACCGCGCTGGCGGTTGCCGGGGCAGAGATTCGCGCCTGGGTGGACGGGGCGGTGCTGCCCCCCACGCTGGAAGCCGGGCTGCGCGCAGCGTATCGCGCACTGGGCGATGACGTGTCGGTGGCGGTACGTTCGTCTGCAACGGCCGAGGACTTGCCCGATGCCTCGTTTGCCGGGCAGCAAGATACCTTTTTGCATGTATGCGGCGAGGCGGCCTTGCTCGCCCACGTCAAAAAAGTCTTCGCTTCGCTCTACAACGACCGCGCTATCGCTTATCGCGTTCACCATGGCTTTGCGCACGCCGAGGTGGCGCTGTCTGCTGGGGTGCAGCGCATGGTGCGTTCGGATCGCGCGAGCGCGGGCGTGATGTTCACGCTCGATACCGAGTCGGGTTTCCGTGATGCAGTGTTCATTACCGCTGCGTACGGACTGGGTGAGACCGTGGTGCAGGGCTCGGTCAATCCGGACGAGTTTTATGTGCACAAGCCGATGCTGGCGCAGGGGTTTCCGGCTGTCGTGCGGCGTGAGCTGGGTGAAAAGGCGATCCGCATGGTGTGGCGCGACGGTGGCAACGTGATCGAGGACACCCCGGTTGCGTTGCGCCGGCAGTTTTCCCTCACCGACGCCGACGTGCTGGAACTGGCGCGCCAGGCCATGACGATCGAGAACCACTATGGTCGGCCGATGGATATCGAGTGGGCAAAGGATGGCGAGACCGGCGAGCTCTTTATCGTGCAGGCGCGGCCGGAAACGGTGAAAACGCGTGTTCACGGCGGGGGCGAACATTACACATTGGAAACGACCGGTGAGGTGCGCATCAGCGGCCGCGCCATCGGCCAGAAAATCGGCTCCGGTGCAGTACGGATTGTTGCCAGCCCGGCGCAAATGAGCCGGGTGCAAGCGGGCGACGTGCTGGTGACCGACATGACCGACCCCGACTGGGAGCCGGTGATGAAGCGCGCTGCGGCGATTGTCACCAATCGCGGCGGGCGAACTTGCCATGCGGCGATCGTCGCACGCGAACTCGGTATTCCCGCCGTGGTGGGAACGGGCGAGGCGACGACAGTACTAAAGGATGGCGAGGTGGTCACGGTGTCGTGCGCCGAGGGCGACACCGGTCTGGTGTACGCCGGCAAGCTGGCGTTTTCGGTGGAAACGCTGGCGAGCAAAAGCCTGTCGCCGCCGCCAGTCAAGCTGATGATGAACGTCGGCAATCCCGAGCGCGCGTTCGAATTTGCCCAGATCCCCAATCATGGGGTCGGCCTCGCGCGGCTGGAATTCATCATCGCGCGCATGATCGGCATGCATCCGCTGGCGCTGCTGGAATACGCCAGCCAGACTCCCGCCCTGCGCGACGAGATCGATCTACGTACTGCGGGCTATGCCGACCCAGTGTCTTTTTACGTCGACAAGCTGGCCGAGGGCATCGCCACCCTGGCAGCCGCATTCTGGCCGCAGCCGGTGATCGTGCGACTGTCCGATTTTAAATCCAACGAATACGCCAACCTGCTGGGAGGCGCCCGCTACGAGCCGAAGGAGGAAAACCCCATGCTGGGGCTGCGCGGCGCGGCACGCTACGTGTCGCCGTTATTCCGCCCGGCATTCGAGCTGGAATGCCGCGCGCTGAAAAAAGTACGCGAGACCCTGGGTCTGGGCAATGTAGAAGTCATGATCCCCTTCGTGCGCACGGTCGAGGAGTGCGCGACCGTGGTCGAGCTGCTGGCGGTCAATGGCCTCACGCGCGGCGACAAGGGGCTGCGTGTGATCATGATGTGCGAGATCCCGTCCAACGTGCTGCTGGCCGACGACTTCCTGCAGTACGTCGATGGGTTTTCCATCGGCAGCAATGATCTTACCCAGCTGACGCTTGGCATCGACCGCGATTCCGGCCTGGTCGCCGAAAGTTTCGACGAGCGCAACCCGGCAGTCAAAAAGCTGCTGGCAGAAGCCATCGCCGCCTGCAACCGGCAGGGCAAGTACGTCGGCATTTGCGGTCAGGGGCCGAGTGACCATCCGGACCTGGCCGACTGGCTGGTGGCTGCCGGAATCGGTTCGATTTCGCTCAACCCCGATACGGTGGTGGCAACCTGGCATCGTCTGACGCAGGCGTGATATCAGGACGCGGCCGTGGCCAAGCCGCTGCCGCAAACTCCGCAATAAGCCTGCGCATGACGAGCCCGGCTGCATCGTCATTGAGCCATCATGGGTGATGGAGTAGAATCCGTCATCACCCGCCCCCGCTTAGTAAAATGACGAAGTATGTGTTTGTCACTGGTGGAGTGGTTTCTTCCCTCGGGAAAGGGATCGCATCCGCCTCACTCGCCGCGCTGCTCGAATCGCGCGGCATCCGTGTCACCCTGTTAAAGCTCGATCCGTACATCAACGTCGACCCCGGCACCATGAGCCCGTTTCAGCACGGCGAGGTGTTTGTGACCGACGATGGCGCGGAAACCGACCTTGACCTGGGCCATTACGAGCGCTTTTCCAGCGCAAAGATGGCCAAGCGCAACAATTTTACGACCGGCCAGATTTACAAGTCGGTGATCGATAAAGAGCGGCGTGGCGATTACCTCGGCGGCACCGTGCAGGTCATCCCGCACATTACCGACGAAATCAAGGCTTCGATCCGTGCCGGCGCGGAAGGCTCGGATGTGGCGATGGTGGAAATCGGCGGCACGGTGGGCGACATCGAATCGCTGCCATTTCTCGAAGCGATCCGCCAGATGGGCTTCGAGGACGGCCCGGAAAACACCTGTTTCATCCATCTCACGCTGCTGCCCTACATTCCCACCGCGGGTGAGCTGAAAACCAAACCGACCCAGCATTCGGTGAAAGAGCTGCGCGAAATCGGTATTCAGCCCGATATCCTGCTGTGCCGCGCCGACCGTGAAATTCCGGTCGAAGAGCGGCGCAAGATTGCGCTGTTTACCAATGTGCGCCCGGAAGCGGTGATCCAGATGCTGGATTCAGATTCGATCTACAAAATTCCGGCGATGCTGCACGACCAGATGCTGGACGAGATCGTCTGCCACAAGCTGAAAATCCTGGCGCGTGCGGCCGATCTGACCATCTGGAAAAAACTGGTCAACGCGCTGGAGCACCCCAAGCACACCGTCAATATCGCTTTCGTCGGCAAATATGTCGATCTCACCGAATCCTACAAATCGCTGTCGGAATCGATGATCCATGCAGGCATGCACACCCTCAGCAAGGTGAAGATTCACTACATCGATTCCGAGCAGATCGAACAGTCCGGTAGCGACTGTCTGAAGGGAATGGACGCGATTCTGGTCCCGGGCGGCTTCGGCAAGCGCGGCGTGGAAGGCAAGATAGCCGCGATCCGCTATGCGCGCGAAAACAAGGTGCCGTATCTCGGCATCTGTCTGGGCATGCAGCTCGCGGTGGTTGAATATGCGCGCGATGTCGCGGGCATGGCCGACGCCCATTCCACCGAATTCAATGCGGCCACCACGCATCCAGTGATCGGCCTCATCACCGAGTGGCTGGATCGCGGCGGTCAGATCGAAACGCGTAATGAACAGTCCGATCTGGGTGGCACCATGCGTCTGGGCGGCCAGCCGTGTCTGTTGAAGGACGGCACACTGGCACGCGAAGTGTATGGCGCGGCCAGCATTACCGAACGCCATCGTCACCGTTATGAAGTCAACAACATGCTGCTCGCCGAACTTGAGGCAAAGGGCCTGGTGGTGGCGGGCCGCGCACCGGGCACTGATTTGTGCGAAATGGTCGAGTTGCCGCAGACGGTACATCCCTGGTTCGTCGGTTGCCAGTTCCATCCTGAATTCACCAGCAACCCACGCACCGGCCATCCGTTGTTCATCGCGTTTGTTCAGGCCGCACTGGCGTATCAGGCCACGGTTAAAGCTGCACCCGCGCAGCAACAGGAGCACGCATGAAACTCTGTCATTTTGAAGCGGGTCTCGATCACCCCTTGTTCCTGATCGCAGGGCCCTGCGTCATCGAATCCGAACAGTTGGCGATGGATACGGCTGGCGCGTTGAAGGAAATGTGCGCGGCGTTGAACATTCCCTTCATCTACAAATCTTCGTTCGACAAGGCCAACCGCTCGTCAACCCAGTCGTTTCGCGGTCTGGGGGTTGAAGAAGGGCTGCGCATCCTGGCCGAAGTCAAAGCTAAAATCGGCGTGCCGGTGTTGACTGACGTACACGAAGACACGCCGCTGAATGAAGTTGCGGCCGTGGTGGACGTGCTGCAAACGCCGGCGTTTTTGTGCCGCCAGACCAACTTTATCCAGAATGTTGCACGCACTGGGCTGCCAGTTAACATCAAAAAAGGCCAGTTCCTTGCGCCGTGGGATATGCAGAATGTCGTCGATAAAGCGCGTGAAGTCGGCAACGATCAGATCATGGTGTGCGAACGCGGCGTGAGCTTCGGCTACAACACACTGGTGTCCGACATGCGCGGGCTGGCGATCATGCGCGCGACGCAATGTCCGGTCGTGTTTGACGCCACGCACTCGGTGCAGCAACCGGGCGGGCAGGGGACTACCAGCGGCGGGCAACGCGAATTTGTGCCGGTGCTGGCGCGTGCAGCGGTCGCGGTGGGCGTGGCCGGCGTGTTCGCGGAAACGCATCCGAACCCCGCCTGCGCGCTGTCGGATGGCCCCAACGCTTGGCCGCTCGACATGATGAAGGAGCTGCTGGAAACATTGAAGGAAATCGACGTGCTGGTGAAACAGCGCGGATTTATTGAACACAAACTGATGGAAATCTGAGCGGAGGGCGGGCGGACGCTGTTCGCCATCGTTCTTGTACCTGAATCTAAGGAAATAAATTGAGCGCAATTATTGATGTCATCGCCCGGGAAATTCTCGATTCTCGCGGCAATCCCACTGTTGAAGCCGATGTGCTGCTGGAGTCCGGCGTGCTGGGGCGAGCTGCTGTGCCGTCTGGCGCCTCGACCGGCAGCCGCGAAGCGATTGAGCTGCGTGACGGCGACAAGTCGCGCTATCTCGGCAAGGGCGTGCTGAACGCCGTCGAGCACGTCAACACTGAAATCTGTGAAGCCATAATTGGCCTCGACGTGGAAGACCAGGCCTTCATCGACCAGACCATGATCGACCTCGATGGCACCGAGAACAAGTCGCGTCTCGGCGCCAATGCCATGCTGGCGGTGTCGATGGCGTGTGCGCGCGCTGCCGCCGAGCAGGCCGGGCTGCCGCTCTACCGTTATCTTGGCGGCGCCGCGCCGATGCAATTGCCGGTGCCGATGATGAACATCATCAACGGTGGCGCGCATGCCAACAACAATATCGACATGCAGGAATTCATGATCATTCCGGTCGGTGCGCCGAGCTTCCGCGAAGCGCTGCGTTATGGTGCCGAAGTGTTCCACGCGTTGAAAAAGCTGCTCGACGACGCCGGCATGGCGACGACCGTGGGCGACGAAGGCGGCTTTGCGCCGAACCTCGAATCGCATGAGGCAGCGCTCAAGCTGATCGTGCAGGCGATCGAAAAAGCCGGCCTGCAACCCGGCATCGATGTCGCCATCGGCGTCGATTGTGCCGCGTCCGAGTTCTACAAGGATGGCCTCTACCATCTTGAATCCGAAGGCCTGAAGCTGACCTCGGTGCAGTTCACTGACTATCTGGCCGCCTGGTGCGACAAATACCCCATCATCAGCATCGAAGACGGCATGGCCGAAGGCGACTGGGACGGCTGGAAGGTCCACACCGAGAAGCTCGGCACGCGCGTGCAACTGGTAGGCGACGATCTGTTTGTCACCAACGCCAAAATTCTCAAGGAAGGCATCGACAAGGGTATCGCCAACTCGATCCTGATCAAGGTCAACCAGATTGGTACGCTGTCGGAAACCTTCCAGGCCATCGAGATGGCCAAGCAGGCTGGCTACACCGCGGTGATTTCGCACCGCTCGGGCGAAACCGAAGACACGACCATCGCTGACCTGGCGGTAGCGACCAACGCACGTCAGATCAAGACGGGTTCGCTATCGCGTTCCGACCGCATGGCAAAATACAACCAACTGCTGCGTATCGAGGAAGAACTCGGCGACACGGCAAGCTATCCCGGGCGCGATGCGTTCCGCCAGCGCGGCTAATTTCAGCGCGGGTGGTTTTGCCGCGCGTGCTCGCAGCCAGGGTTTGACCTGGGTGCTGGCTGCCGCAATCGTGTTGCTGCAATACCCCTTGTGGCTGGGGGCGGGTGGCTGGTTGAGCGTGCGTGAGCGCGCTCAGGAAATTGACATCCAGCAGGCATTGAATCAGCGTCTGCAAGCACGTAATGACGGCTTGCTGGCTGAGCTTGGTGACCTTAAACAAGGGCGTGACGCCATTGAAGAGCGTGCCCGCAATGAATTGGGCATGATCGCAGCGGATGAGTGGTTCATCCGTGTGGTGCCGGCCCATTCCGTACAGTCTGGAAAAACGCATGAGTGATTTGCAAATCAGCTTGTTGGTAATCGGTGCGGTCATAGTGGTACTGGTGCTGGTTTTTAACTGGTTCCAGGAACGTCGCTTTCGCAATCAGGCAGATGCCGCTTTTCAGGCGCCGGTGGCCGATGTGTTGATGCAGCGTGAGGCAGCTTCGGCGGCACGTGATATGCACAACCGGGTCGAGCCTGCATTCGATGCAGCAGCTGTGAATGAGCCGGCACAAGCTCATGCGCCGGATATGCGCATCGACGTGGAACCGGCACAGGCTGGGGCGTCGCCAGCTGTTGCCTACGATCAGGCCGCGCGAACCGTGCGCCCGGCTGTGGCCGTTTCCGGGCAGCCGGCCAGTCCGCCTGTTGCTGCGCCCGCTGCCCCTTACGACGAATTGATTGAATATCGCATTCGCCTGGGGAGCGATGGCGTGCAGGCCAACGCGCTCGCAGACACCTTCACCACCACCCGCACCCTGGGCAAAGCGGTGCGCTGGATGGGGCTGCCGGTCGGTGCAGCGCAATGGGAGGAAGTTCAGCCCTGGCGTGATGTGCATTATCAACAGTTGGTCATCACGATGCAGCTTGCCGACCGCAATGGCGCGGTGCTGGAAGAACAACTCACCTCGCTGTGTGAACTGATGCAGGCCATGGCGCAAGTCCACGGACTTCGTGTCGCCTGTGATGACGTGGTCGAGGCGCTTGAGCGTGCGCAGGCGATCGACCGCTTCTGTGTCGATGTCGATGTGCTGATCGGCTTGAATGTGGTGGCGCGTGGCGAAGGCACGGTGAATCTGACCCGTATTGTTCATGAGGCCGAAAGCGGTGGCATGGTGCTGGGGATGGATGGTGTGTTTCAGCTGCTCGATAGCCGCAGCGAACAGCTTTATGCCTTGTGCAACCATGATGCCGAGCCTTTCACGAACGAGGTGGTCGAGGGACAAACGTCACAGGGCGTGACCCTGCAATTCGATGTTCCGCGTGTACCTGATGGCCTTAAGGTGTTTGACGGCATGGTGGCGTTTGGCCGCAAGCTCGCCAATGAAGTCGGCGGCATTCTGGTGGACGACAACCTGCGTCCCCTGACCGACACCGGCATCGAGAAAATCCGCACCCAGCTCATGCAGATCTATGAACGCATGGAAGCGCGCGGCGTACCATCCGGTTCCCGGCGGGCGCTGCGTCTGTTTTCCTGATGGCTTCGCCTGACGTTCTGGCGCGCGTGGCCGCGCTGCGTCAGGAAATTGAACGTCACAACCACGCCTATTACGTACTCGATCAGCCGACGATTCCCGATGCGGAATACGATCGGCTGTTTCACGAACTGCAGGCGCTGGAAGCCGAGTCCCCAGAACTTTTAGCGCCCGATTCGCCGACCCAGCGCGTGGGCGGCAAGCCGCTCGATGGTTTTCCAAAAGTACGCCATGCCGTGCCGATGCTGTCGATTCGCACCGAAACGGATACCGAAGCGAGTGGCGCGCAGTCATTCGATGTGCGGGTGCGCAAAGAACTGGGCTTGAGCGAATCTGATCCGGCCGTCGAATATGCCGCCGAGCTGAAGTTCGACGGCTTTGCGGTCAACCTGCGGTATGAACACGGTGTGCTGGCGCAGGCGGCTACCCGGGGCGACGGCGAAACCGGCGAGGACGTGACGCAGAACATCCGTACCGTGCATGCCATTCCCCTGCGCCTGCGCGCTGATATGCCACCTCCGGTGCTGGAAGTGCGCGGCGAAGTGTTCATGCGCCGCGATGATTTCGAGCGCTATAACGCGAAGCAGCGCGAGGCGGGCAAGCCCACGCTGGTGAATCCGCGTAACGGGGCGGCAGGCAGTATTCGTCAACTCGATCCCAAGCTTGCCGCGCAACGGCCCTTGTCATTTTTTGCCTATGGTCTGGGTGAGGTGCAGGGGTGGAACGATGCCCCCGATACCCACAGCAATACGCTTGCAGCGCTGGAAAAAATGGGGATACCGGTTTGCAGCGAGCGCATCACCGGACTGGGCGCGGCGGCGCTGATTGCGTTTCACGATGACATCGCCGCGCGCCGCGATCAATTGCCATTCGATATCGACGGCGTGGTGTACAAGGTCAACCGCTTCGACCTGCAACGCCAATTGGGCTTTGTGACCCGCGAACCGCGCTGGGCGGTGGCGCACAAATATCCCGCACAGGAAGCGCTCACCACAGTGCTCGGCATCGATGTGCAAGTGGGGCGTACCGGCAAGCTGACGCCCGTTGCGCGACTGGCGCCGGTGTTCGTCGGCGGGGTGACCGTAACCAACGCCACGCTGCACAATCAGGATGAAATCGACCGCAAGGACGTGCGCGTGGGCGATACCGTCATCGTGCGGCGTGCGGGTGACGTGATTCCGGAAGTCGTCGCGGCCGTGCTGGAACGGCGGCCGCAGCCCGTGCCACCGCGTTTCAACATCCTGCAAACCTGCCCGGTCTGCCCGGAGTGCGGGTCGCACGTGGTGCGGCTCGAAGGCGAGGCAGCCGCGCGCTGCACCGGCGGCCTGGTGTGCCCGGCGCAGCGCAAACAGGCGTTGCTGCATTTTGCCAGCCGCCGCGCGATGGATATCGAAGGGTTGGGAGACAAGCTGGTTGATCAGCTGGTTGATCGCGGTTTGCTCCACACGCCCGCCGATGTGTACAGCCTAAGCTTGGAGCCGCTTGCCGGGCTGGAGCGCATGGCCGAGAAATCGGCAGCCAATCTGCTCGCGGCCATCGAAACCAGCAAGGCCACCACGCTGGCGCGCTTTATTTTTGCCCTCGGCATCCGTAACGTCGGGGAGACCACCGCAAAAGATCTGGCACGGCATTTCGGTTCACTGGATAAACTGGTGGCTGCCAGTGAAGCCGATTTACTGGCTGTGCACGATGTCGGGCCGATCGTGGCGCAATCCATCCTGCAGTTTTTTGCCGAACCGCATAACCGTGAGGTGATTGCGACGCTGCGCGGCGCCGGGGTGCGTTGGCAGGAATCAACCGGCCTGCAACAATCGGCCGGTATTCTGGCTGGCAAGACGCTGGTGTTGACGGGCAGCTTGCCGACACTGGCGCGCGAAGCGGCGAAGGACAGGATCGAGGCTGCGGGCGGAAAGGTGGCAGGATCGGTGTCGAAGAAAACGGATTACGTGGTGGCAGGCGCAGAGGCGGGCAGCAAACTGGACAAGGCGCGTGAGCTGGGCGTGGCGATTCTTGACGAGACCGGTTTGCTGGCCTTGCTTGCCGCGAATGATCCACCGGGCAACACACATTGAAATTCTAGATTACAAAACTACAGGGAAGAGACATGCAAACAGTCAGAAAAGCCGTATTTCCAGTCGCAGGCCTGGGCACGCGTTTTTTGCCGGCCACCAAGGCCAGCCCCAAGGAAATGCTGCCCATCGTTGACAAGCCGTTGATCCAGTATGCCGTTGAAGAAGCCATGGATGCGGGTATCACCGACATCATCTTTATCAGCAGTCGGACCAAGCGCACCGTTGAGGATCATTTCGACAAGGCTTACGAACTGGAAACCGAGCTCGAAGCGCGCGGCAAAAAACGGGTGCTGGAGCTGGTGCAATCGATTCGCCCGGCCGGCGTCAATTTCATTTATATCCGGCAGGCCGAAGCGTTGGGCCTGGGACATGCAGTGCTGTGCGCGCAGCCGGTGGTGGGGAACGAGCCGTTTGCGGTCATCCTGGCTGACGACTTGCTTGACGGCAAGCCGGCGGTGATGAAACAGATGGTCGATCAATATGGGTATTACCAATGCTCGATACTCGGCGTACAGCAAGTCGCACCCGAAGAAACGGCGTCTTATGGCATCGTGGATGCCACGCCAATGGCTGAACGTGTGTCGCGCGTCAATGCCATTGTCGAGAAACCCAAACCCGAAGACGCGCCGTCTAATTTAGGCGTAGTCGGGCGTTACATTCTTACGCCGCGTATTTTTCACCACATCCAGCAGCTCAAACCCGGTGCGGGTGGCGAACTGCAGCTCACCGATGCCATTGCCGCCCTGCTGCAAGAGCAGCAGGTGCTGGCTTATGCGTTCGATGGGGTTCGCTATGACTGCGGCAGCAAGCTCGGTTATCTGCAGGCCACGGTGGAATACGCGCTGAAGCACGCCGAAGTCAGCGAAGAATTTGGCGCCTATCTGAAAAAGCGGATGTGCTGAATCGCTTCGTTGGCTGCTTGAACGTCGGGCAGCGAGCGCCGGGCCGGTTGGGCGGTGGAAACCGGATGCATGGAAGGCTTGAGACCTTGGTTTGATAGGGTTAGAGGGGCGGGAGCGTCCTGGATGGGGCTTGCATGCCCAGGTGTGGGATCTACACTATTAAGTAGTGTTGTGATTTCGGAAGGAGTCTCACATGGACACGCGTAATCGCACCCCGGCAGGGGGACTATTGATGCAATGTGCTGACGAAGAAGCATGCACGGTGTTCAGCTGTGAAGTCTGTTTGAAGGACGTGCCCGCAGACTCGGTCAAATTGAGCGATGCGCAGGATTACGTTCATCATTTTTGCGGACTCGATTGCCTGGCCGTGTGGCAAAAGCAGTCCGCTCTCGCCAACAAGGCCGTCTGAGGGGGCGCGTCGATCAGCTAAAATAGCGCCTTTGCCCATTTGCAAAGACGCTCATGTCTTCTATCGTTTCGCTCCCCGGCAGTGCTGCACTCTCCACTTTTCGTATTGACAAAATCCGCCAGGAGGCCGCCCAGGCAGGACTTGAGCTGGGCGAGTTGAGTGCACGTTACTGGCATTTTCTGGAGGTCGAAGGCGAGTTGGATGCTGCGGCAATGCAGTTGCTCGATCAGGCACTGGATTACGGCACGCCGGCCGACTCCCCTGCGGCTGACGCGGTGCAATGCCTGGTGACACCGCGTCCGGGCACGATTTCGCCCTGGTCGTCCAAGGCGACGGACATCCTGAAAAATAGCGGATTGACTGGCTTGCGCAGGATCGAGCGCGGGGTGGCATTTCGGGCCTGTGACGTGCGGGGCAAGGTGCTGTCGGAGCAGTTGCTGACGACCCTGTTGCCGCTGCTGCACGACCGCATGACGGAAACCGTGATGACTGCGCTGGATGAGGCGCAGGTCTTGTTTCAGCATGTGGCGCCACGCGAATTGACAGCAGTTGACGTGATGGCGGGGGGGCGCGCCGCGCTGGACAGCGCTAATTCCAGCCTTGGCCTGGCGCTGTCTGATGATGAGCTGGATTACCTGGTTGACAACTTCGTCCGCTTGGGGCGCAACCCCACCGATGTCGAGTTGATGATGTTTGCGCAAGCCAATTCCGAGCATTGCCGCCACAAGATTTTCAACGCTTCCTGGGTGATCGACGGCAAGGTCGAGGACAAGTCGCTGTTCGGCATGATCCGCGACACCCATGCGGCGCACCCGGCGGGCACCGTGGTGGCGTATTCGGATAACTCCTCCGTCATTGAAGGCGTGCAACTCGATCGTTTTTATCCGCGTGCCGACGGCAGTTATGCGTATAGCAGCGAACTCACGCATGTGTTGATGAAGGTGGAAACCCATAATCACCCGACCGCGATTTCGCCGTTTGCTGGCGCAGCCACCGGTAGCGGTGGCGAAATCCGCGACGAGGGGGCGACGGGAACCGGCTCCAAACCGAAGGCCGGTTTGTGCGGATTTTCGGTGTCGAATCTCAATATTCCCGGTTACGCCCAGCCGTGGGAAAGCGCCGTCTACGGCAAGCCCGAACGCATCGTCACGCCGCTGGCCATCATGCTCGAAGGCCCGATCGGTGCAGCCGCTTTCAACAACGAGTTTGGCCGTCCCAATCTGGCAGGGTATTTCCGCACCTTTGAAGAAACCGTCAGCGGACAGCGGCGCGGTTACCACAAGCCCATCATGCTGGCAGGTGGCGTCGGCAGCATCCGCGACGACCACGTCAGCAAGCACATGCTGCCGACCGGCACGCTGCTGATCCAGCTGGGCGGTCCCGGCATGCTGATCGGTCTGGGCGGCGGCGCGGCGTCGTCGATGGATACCGGCAGCAACGCGGCGAATCTGGATTTCGATTCGGTGCAGCGCGGCAACCCCGAGATGGAACGGCGCGCGCAGGAAGTCATCGACCGCTGCTGGCAACTCGGCGAAGCCAATCCCATCCTGTCGATCCATGATGTCGGCGCGGGCGGCCTGTCGAATGCGCTGCCCGAGCTGGTGCATGGCGGCGGCAAAGGCGGGCGCTTCGAACTGCGTGCGGTGCCGTCGGAAGAATCCGGCATGTCGCCGCGTGAGATCTGGTGCAACGAGGCGCAGGAGCGCTATGTGCTGGCGATTCCGGCGGACCGCATCGGCGAATTCCGGACTATTTGCGAGCGCGAACGCTGCCCGTTTGCAGTGTTGGGCGAAGCGGTTGAAGACAACCATTTGTTGGTGACCGATGGCCATTTCCAGAATGCGCCGGTGGATGTTTCGCTCGATGTGATCCTCGGCAAGCCGCCGAAAATGACGCGTGACGTCGTTCACCAGCCGGCCACGCTCGCATCGCTGGTGCTCGATGGCATCGAGTTGAAAGACGCGGCCTATCGTGTGCTGGCATTGCCAGGGGTGGCGTCGAAAATGTTCCTCATTTCCATTGGCGACCGCACGGTCGGCGGCCTCACCGCACGCGACCAGTGCGTGGGGCCGTGGCAGGTTCCAGTTGCCGATTGTGCGATCACGCTGGCGGGCTACCAGACCACGCAGGGCGAGGTGTTTTCGATCGGTGAAAAAGCGCCGCTGGCGCTGATCGATGCGCCGGCGTCGGGACGTATGGCGATTGCCGAGGCGATCACCAACCTCGCCGCTGCGCGGGTCGATGGCTTGAATCAGGTGAAGCTGTCGGCCAACTGGATGGCGCCCGCAGGCCACCCGGGTGAAGACGCTGCGCTGTTCGACACCGTGGCTGCCGTGTCGAAGTATTGCCAGGCGCTGGGCGTATCGATCCCGGTCGGCAAGGACTCGATGAGCATGAAAACGGTGTGGGAGGCCGACGGCGAAAAGAAGGCCGTGACTTCGCCGATCTCGCTGGTGATTTCGGCGTTTGCCAACACGCCTGATGCAACTGCGCACCTGACGCCGCAATTGCGCACCGATTGTGGCGACACCGATCTGATCCTGATTGACCTGGGTCGAGGCAAAAACCGGCTCGGCGCATCGAGTTTTGCCCAGGCGTACAAACAGGTGGGCGACCGCTGTCCCGATGCGCCCCATGCCAAGGCGCTGACTGCGTTTTTTGACACGGTGCAGGCCTTGAATGCGGACGGCAAGCTGCTGGCCTATCACGACCGCAGCGATGGCGGTCTGTTTGCCACCCTGACCGAAATGGCATTCGCCGGGCATTGCGGGCTAGATCTGGATGTGGACGAACTGTGCCTGGAACAGATCCGCCACGAAGTGGAAGACGATGGCTTGCCCGAGCCCGAACTGCTCACCGAGAACGATGTCTCGCAGCGCATTTTCAATGTGCTGTTCAACGAAGAGGCGGGCGCCGTGTTGCAGGTGCGACGCGGTGATACGCAGGCGGTGATGCAGACGTTCATGGCGGCCGGCCTGCGGGGCGAGTTTCATGTGATTGGTCAGACCAATACAGACGATCGACTGCGTATCCTGCGTGGCGGCCAGGCTTTTTTCGACGAAGCGCGCATCGACCTGCAGCGTGCCTGGGCCCGCACCAGTTATGAAATGGCGAAGCTGCGTGACAATCCGGCATGCGCGGAGCAGGAGTTTGTGGAACTGGCTGATGCGGCCGATCCGGGGCTGCACTTCAGCCTGAGTTTCGATGCCGAGGCTGATGTTGCAGCGCCGTATATTGCGACCGGCAAGCGTCCGCGTGTGGCGGTGCTGCGCGAGCAGGGCGTCAATGGCCAAGTCGAAATGGCTGCGGCGTTCGATGCAGCCGGCTTCACTGCAGTCGACGTGCACATGAGCGACATCCTGTCGGGCCGGGTGAGCCTGGGCGATTTCACCGGCTTGGCCGCGTGCGGGGGATTCAGCTACGGCGACGTGTTGGGCGCCGGGGGCGGTTGGGCCAAATCCATCCTGTTCAATTCACGTGCGCGTGACCAGTTCGCCGCATTTTTCCAGCGTGCGGACAGCTTTGCCCTGGGCGTCTGTAATGGCTGCCAGATGATGAGCCAGCTGCATGCGCTGATCCCGGGTGCTGACGCCTGGCCGCGTTTCGAGCGCAACCTGTCCGAGCAGTTCGAGGCGCGGTTTTCCCAGGTTGAAGTGCTGGATTCGCCGTCGATTTTCTTTGCCGGAATGGCGGGTTCGGTGATGCCGATTGCGGTATCGCATGGCGAAGGGCGCGCGGCATTCCGCAATCCTTCCCATGCCGTACAGGCCCTGTCCAGCCTGCGCTATGTCGATCATCACGGTTTGCCCACTGAAGTCTATCCGTTGAATCCCAACGGTTCGGCTGGCGGGTTGACCGGCTTCACCACGCCGGATGGCCGCTTCAGCATTTTGATGCCGCACCCTGAGCGCGTGTTCCGTTCCGCGCAGTTGTCGTGGAAGCCGGATGGCATGACGGACGCCAGTCCCTGGATGCGGATGTTCCGCAACGCGCGACGCGCGGCTGGGTGATGCGTGTCGACTATGAGAAAATCCGCCCTCCCACGCGGCTTTTCCGCCTCATTTACATTGAATTGATTACCCATGACCGCACCTGAAAATCTTCTCACGGATGACCACCTGCGCGCGCAGGTGAAGCTGCTTGGCACCTTGCTTGGACAGGTGCTGTTGCAGTTTGCCGGTGAGGACATATTTGATGCAGTGGAAACCCTGCGACGCGGGTTTGCCGAACTGCAACAGCAGGAAGACCAGGTACGCCGCACCGAGTTGATGAGCCTGATCGACGCCATGCCGGCCGGCAAGGTCGAACTGGTTGTGCGCGCATTCTCCAGCTATTTCAAACTGGTCAATGTGGCGGAAGAAAGCTTTGCCCACCGCAACCGCCGCCGCATGCTGTCGCATGGCATGGCGTTATGGGAAGGTTCGTTCGACCGCACGCTGGATGACTTCAAGAAGCAAGGTCTTTCGACGGATACGCTACAGGGGATGCTCAACCGCCTGCATTACGCACCGGTTTTTACCGCCCATCCGACCGAGGCGCGACGGCGCGCAGTGATGGAAAGCATGCGTCGGATCTTCCTGATTTGCGACCAGTTGTACAGCCCCATTCTGGGCGTGAACGACCAGCGTGAACTGGAGATGAAACTGGCCGCCGAGATTCAAGTGATGTGGCGAACCGACGAGTTGCGCAGCGCCAAGCTCGAAGTGCGCGACGAAGTACGCAATGGTCTGTATTACGTGCGGGAAAGTCTGTTCGAGGCGGTACCCAAAGCGTATCTGTTTTTTGAAAAGGCGCTGCGCAAACATTACGGTGTGAATGCCGAGGGCGTCGCACCGGTCAGCGTGCCGAGCTTCATCCGTTTCGGTTCGTGGATCGGCGGCGACCGCGACGGCAATCCTTTTGTCACGGCTGATGTCACCGAGTGGACGGTGCATACGCAAATGGAGGCGGCACTCGACGAGTACCGCATACGGGTACGCGAGCTGCGACAGACGCTCACTCACAGCATCGATTGGTGCAAACCGTCCGATCGCTTGATGGCGCGGCTGGGCGAATACGAAGAGGAATTCGGCGAGCAAGTGTTTCGCGGCACAGCCGTGCAGATCTACAGCCGGGAGCCCTACCGTCGCATGGCGGCGATGATGCTGGCGCGGCTTGATGCCAATTTGTCTTACGTGCATCAATGCCTGGCTGATGTGCCAAGCTTTTCCTCGCATCTTGCCTATGAAAACGTGGCCGCATTCCTCGACGATCTGTATTTGCTGCGTGATTCGCTGGTTAGTCATGGCGACCGCATCGTTGCCCAACAGGATTTGCAGGCATTGATCCGGCTGGTGGAAAGCTTTGGCTTTCACCTATTGCAGTTGGACATTCGTCAGGAGTCGACCGTGCATACGCGCACGGTTGCAGCTGTGCTGCAACAGATCGACCCGGATTTCGATTATGCGGGCGCAGCTGAAAGCGACCGCCTGCAGCGCCTGGCGGCATGGATCGGTCACATCGACCCCATTACGGTGGACGATGCCGCACTGGAGGATGAAGCACGCGAGGCGCTTGCCGTGTTCCGGCGCATGGCCAAACTCCAGGCTGAAGTGGGGGATGAGTTGTTTGGCGCGTATGTCATTTCGATGACGCATAGCGCATCGCACGTGATGGAAGTGATGCTGCTGGCCCGCCTGGTCGGCTTGTGCGGTCACAACGGACGCGACTGGTTTTGCCGCATTCTGGTGGCGCCGCTGTTCGAGACGGTGGAAGACCTGCAGCACAGCGAAGCAATCCTTGATCAGCTGTTCTCGAACAAGGTTTACCGCGCATTGGTGACCGCAAATGAAAACCGTCAGGAGGTCATGCTCGGTTATTCGGATTCCTGCAAGGATGGCGGCACCCTGGCGTCGAACTGGAATCTGTATCAGGCGCAGCTGTCCATCATTGCGTTGACCCAGCGCCATGGGGTTGAATGCCGGCTGTTCCACGGCCGGGGCGGCACGGTGGGACGCGGTGGCGGTCCTACCCACGACGCCATCCTGTCGCAACCGCCTGGCACCGTGAATGGCGAGATCAAGTTCACCGAACAGGGCGAGATGCTGTATTACAAATACAGCAATCCGGAAACCGCAAACTACGAAATCGGCATGGGGGTCACCGGCCTGCTGAAAGCCAGTGTCAGCGCGCTGGCGCATAGCGACGTACGCTACCCGCAAAACTATCTCGACTGGATGCGCGACATGGCAGCTGCGGGGGAAACTGCTTATCGTGCGCTGATCGGCACGCCGGGTTTCATCGATTATTTTTACGAAAGCACGCCGGTCACTGAAATCGGCTTGTTGAATATTGGCAGCCGGCCCTCACACCGCAAGAAAGCCGACCGCTCGCTGGGTTCGATCCGTGCGATTCCGTGGGTGTTTGGCTGGGCGCAATCGCGTCACACCTTGCCCGCCTGGTTCGGTATCGGCAGTGCTTTAAGCGGTTTCATCGCCAACCAGCCGGATGGACTGGTTCAATTGCAGGCCATGTATCGCGAGTGGCCGTTCTTCCGCAGCCTGTTATCCAATGTGCAGATGGCCTTGAGCAAGGCTGACATGGAAATTGCCGAAGAGTATGCGCGTCTGTGCGAGCATCCCAACACCATGGCCGTGTATCGCGTGATTGCCGATGAATTCAGCCGCACCGTGGCGGGCGTCAAGCAGGTTGCGCAGATCGAGAGCCTGCTGGAAGAAAACTCGTCCCTGGCGCTCTCGATCGCGCGCCGCCGTCCTTATATCGACCCCATCAATCACATCCAGGTTCGCATGTTGAACCGTTATCGCAGCGGCAGCGTGTGGGAGTCCGAACAGGAAACCTGGCTCACGCCGCTGAAGCGGTCGATCAATGCCATCGCCGCAGGAATGCGCAACACAGGTTAACGATGGACAGTCAAACGAACGATGGACAGCAGCCGAAGCGGCGCGGGCTGATCATTTCGGTCGTGCTGAATGCGCTGTTGTTTGTGCTGGTCTGTGGCTTGATGCTGTATGCCTTCATGCTCAAGGTGGATCTGGACGAAGGCAAGCGGCGGCTGTCGAAGGAAGTCGAAACGCGGCAGCAGGCGGAACGTTACCTGATCGAGACGCGTAATCTGCTGACCAGCAGCCTGCGTGAAATCGAGCAACTGAAAGCCCAGCTGGCCTACAAGGAAAGCGATTACCAGGCCGCCGTTTCGGTCAAACCGGCTTTGCCAGTGGTGGTTGAGTTTCGTGCTTCCTTGCTGGGGCAGGGACTGGTCGCCGTGATCAACAATACGAGCGATCGCTATCTGACGCTGGTGCTCGCGGTGCGCAACCCTACCTTGTCGACGGTCAAGCGGTTTACGCTTGAAGTGAGTCCCAAATCCAGTACCGATTTTGGCCATCTGGATGGCTGGAAGTTTGCCTCAGGCGACGAAATCGGGTTGTTCAATGATGAGTTCGGCGCGCTCAAGCTCACCGTGCCGTGATGCTTTTTTGCGGCTTGCGTAATCGCATGCCCAGCAGAGCGGGCATCAGCAGCAATTCGAATATCTGACCCGCAAACAGGCCCGCCGCGCACAGGAGGCCAAAGTGCGCAGTGGGGCGAAAGTCGGATAGGCCCAGCAGAATGAACTGGGCGATCAGCACCATCGAAATCGCGATGACCGCACGTCCCGAGCTTTCCATGCTGCGGATGATGGCAAACGTCGGGCTGATCCCTTTGCGCAGGCGATGCTGATAGCCGTGATAAAGGTGGATGGTGTCGTCCACTGTGATGCCAAGCACGATGCTCGCTATGAGCACTGTTGCCACGTCGAGCGCGATACCAGCCAAGCCCATCACGACAAAAATGAAAAATAGCGGGGCCAGGTTGGGCACCATGCATACCATGGCGCCCCGGAACGAGCGAAACAGCAAGGCCAGCAGCAGGAAAATTTGCAGAAAGGCTGCGCCGAAACTATGCAGCTGGCCATCGACGATGCGATCCTCCTGGTCGGAGAATATTTTTCCGAAGCCGGCAAACTCGATCGCCATGCCCTTGATGGGACGTTCGGCAATATGGGTGCGTATCCGCTCGATGACCTGGCTGATTTCATTGGCGCCATGCACGTTGAGACTGAGCGTGATGCGGCCGCGCTGAAATTCACGGTTGACCAGTTCATACAGATCCTTGCCGTCGTAAATCAGCATCAGTTGCTCGACCAGTTTGCGCTCGGTCGGCAGCGCGTCTGCTTTGCTTTCATCGCCATTGAAGGCGCGGTTCATTTCCTCCAGCACATCGACCAGCGAAAAGCTGCGGTCGATCTCGGGCTGCTGTTCGAGCCAGGCTTGCAGCGCCTTGATCTGCGCCAGCGTGGTGGGATCCTTCAGGCTGTCACGCGCGCTGCCGGTCATGACGACCTCGAGGCCGGTGACGCCGACGAGGGTTTTCTCGACGCGTTCGGTGCTGCGGCTGATGCTGTGATCGGGTGCAAAAAATTCGAGCAGGTTGGACTCGACCTTGACCTGCATCACCAACGGGGTCATCGCCAGCAGCAGCACCGCCGTCGTGATGAGCACCGCTCTTGCATGGCGCAGGCTGAACACGGATACCGCTGCCGCGATATGTCGTGCGTAAGCCAAGCCCGAGCTACGGCGCGGCCAGCGTGGGGTGTCCCATTTGAGCAGGATAGGCGGAACCAGAATGAACACCACGATGAACACGATCACTGTGCCGATCGCACCGGACAGGCCGAATGCCTGCACCGGTGGAATGTCCACCAGCAGCAGGCTGAGCATGCCAGCGCCGGTGGTCAGCACGTTGAATAGGCCCGGCACCAGGGTTTCTTTCAATGCGCGCTGGATGCGTTGCGGTCGCGTCAACAGCGCAATGCGGGCGCGCTGGATGGCGGCATAAAAATGCAGCAGCGTGGCAGTGGTGTAGGCCGCCATCAGGGTCGGAATCATGGCGGAAATAGGCGTATACGGCTGCCCGGCCGCCACCAGACCCGCCACGCTGGCCAGCACGACCGTGGCCATCGCGAGTCCGCCGACCACCATGGGGCGCACCCGGCCGACGACCCACCACATCAAGGCCATGCCGACGACAACGGTGATGGGGATAAAGGTTGCGCTATCGCGCCAGATCGAGCGCAGTTCCTCGACGGTTTGCGCGATGGTGCCTGCCGTGGCGGTGTGCACCTGCTCCAGTTTTTCTGTGGCGATGGCCGCGTCGAGCGTAATTTGGATGTCGCGGCGGGTGAGGCTTTCCTTGAGGAATTTGGGGCGCACGATAAGTGCGACCGCGCGGCCATCACGCGAGGCGATCAAGTCCGGCGCAAAGGCGTCGCCCAGCACGCGCGCCTTCCATTGCGCGGGGGTGCGTTCGTCGAGCTTGTCCGGATCGATCAGCATGGTCACGGCGAAGCCGTCGTCGGTGGAATCGATGTGCTCGGCGGTGGTGAGCGTCAGCACCCGGTCTACGGCAGGATGCTTTTGCATCCGCAGCGCGGTGCGGTGAAGGGCAGCCAGAAATTCGGGGGTGTATAGCTGATCGCCTTCGAACAGGGCGATCAGCGCTTCGTCGTTGGGGAATTCCTTGAACAGCTGTTCCCGCAGCTGGATGATGGGCGCGTCGGGCGGCGAGTAGATATCGCCCGCGTTATTGAAATGCAGATTGAGGACAAACGGGATCGATACCAGCTGAATGCCGAGCAGGATGGCCAGGGCCAGCCAGGGCGGCAACATGCGCCTGCCATTGAGCCAGGATTTCAGCATGCTGTCGTCGTGGCGCTCAGAACTGGCCGCGCATCCCGATTACTGCCATCGAGTGGTCTTCCTGGAAGCCTGCCAGGGTGCGATCCTCCCCATTGAAGTAGTGGTAGCCCGCATAAACCGAGAGCGGCTCCCAGCCGCTATAGCTGATCTCGGGGTTGAGGTAAAGATTTTTGACATTGAAACCACCAAAGAACCGCAGCCCGGCGCTCCAGCGGCCTTGCCCGAAACTCGTTTCAATGCTGCCATTGGTGCCGTAGTACTCGGTGAGTTGCAGAACGGTTTTGTCCGTTTGCAAGGACTGGGCGACCAGTTGCAGATTGATCCGGGTGTCTGCCCCGCCCGGGAAAAACTCCATCCCGCCAACCCAGTCGAGCGAGGGCGCGGTGATGGTGACGGCGGTGGGCAAGGTGACCGGGATCGCGTCGGTGTAGCCCAGCTCCATGCGCCAGGTGATGCCGTTGCTTTCCAGTTCCAGGTCGGCTCCGGCAAAGTTGTTGAACGGATGGACGCCGGTGAGCATGGGGGCGAAGGGCGTTCCGCCGATCTGGTAATACGGTTGCGACTGCCGGGTGCGTGCCAGGGTCAAGCCGTAATCGATTGCCCCGCCCGTTTTGGTCAGGCGCACGGCACCGCCGCCGCTGCCGTGCTCGTCTTCGCTGATGGCGGCGTTTTTAACCAGTGCAGCGACGGCCGGGCTGGGGGCAATGCCGATGATTTCACCCGTGGCGAGATTGATCGGACTCCAGACGCTGGATGCGTCGGGCAATTCGGCCGCATTGAACACCGGCAGCCATACCGCATCAAGCTTGTAGTCGCCCAGGGTTTGTTCCCAGCGCGCGGCCAGTGCGGCGCGGCGGCGATCGGGCAAGTCGTCCAGTACAAAACGGGTGAGATCGGCGCGGCTGACCCGGTCAGCCAACGGAATCTCATCCGCGCGGCCCCAGACGATGGTTTGCGCGCCCAGCGTCAGCCGGGTGTCGCTGCTGCGGTAACGCACATAGGTGTCGGTGTAGTCGGCGGACAGATCCGTGAAATCAGCGCCGCCGCCTCGCTGCATGGCGCCGTCTACCCGGGCGCCCGCGCGCAGCTCCCAGTCACGGCTCGGTTGCCACAGCACATAGGCCTTGGCGCGCAGGGTGGAGTAGGTGTCGGCTTCGGTGGCGTCGGGCAGGCCGCCCAGTTCCAGCAGCAGGTCATCGACGCCATACTTGAGTGTTGGCTTGACGCCACGCGCATAGGATTTTTTGGCGCTGGGCGGCGGCAGGTCATCCGTTGGGTCGAGCGTTGCGGCGGATTCAGCGGCGGAAGCCTCGACGGTGCGTGGCTTGCGCGTAGACATGCGCGGCGGTGGCAGGTCATCGGCGGCGTCCGGTTCGGCCGCGCGCGCGGGCGGCAGATCGTCGGCGGCAAACGCGTGGGCCGAAAGCACGGGCAGGGCGGCAAGGGACAGGGTTAGCGTCAGCAACAGGTTTTTCATGGGCGGTATTCCGATTCAATGGTTTCGTCGGCAAGGGCTTGTGAAGTGAAGAGCTTGGCGGGCAGTTTCTGGTTGTACAGCGCGGAGTCGATCACCATGCGGGTTTCGTGGCCGCTGGACAGGTCGATAACCCGGCTGTCGGTGAGCGTCCAGTAGCCCTGATTGCGCTTTTTGCCGCGCAGCAGCCAGCGCTTGCTGGGGGTTTTCAGGTCTTTCTCGAAATAGTCGGTGCGCTGAACAATGGCCGTGGCAGGATCGACCCAGAGAATGCGCTTGCGGTAGACCGAATTGTCTGCATCGACCGGCACGCTTTCGAGAACGTCGCAGAGAATGCCGTTTTCGGTTTGTTTGCCGAGCAGTCGGTGGCGATCTTCGGATGGTCTGCGTTCCTGCAGGTCTTCAAAATACAGGTCTGAGCCAACAAAGCGCCCCCCTTTGCGGTCGCTGGAAATACGCCGTACCCGGTCGAGCGCAGGCAGGTACAGCCACTGGTCGGTGCTGCCGTCGGCTTGGTCTATGCTGAGCAGACCGGTTCCAGCGATGTCTTCCGGGGCGAGAAAGCGGATCAGGTTGGCGGTTTCGCCATTCGATTTGTCGAGCCGGTAGGTGACAATTTCGCGGATGCGCGGAGCATGGTCTTTTTCAGTCAGCACCATGCGCCCCAGCGTGACCAGATCGCTGCCGTTCGGACGCTCATGCACCCGTTGAGCCAGATTTGAGGCTTCGTCCGCATGCGCAGCCGGGGTGGCCAGCAGCAGCGCGAGAAAAAAGACACGGATCAGGTGAAGCGGGGAAACGGGAGGGGACATAAGGTATCCGGGCGCGTGTGTGGAAGAGACAACGGCTTTCGAGTCCGGAACTTTACCGCAAAACCCGGTGCACGCCTGTGCCACGGCTTACCTGGTTTTTGAGCTCGACGATATAATAAGAAGATAGATATATCCTTTAAGGAGGCCGCGATGACGACCCTGCTGGCGTTGCTACAGAAATACAGTGTGGCCGGTCCGCGCTACACCTCGTATCCCACCGCACCGTATTTTCATACGGGTTTTGGCGAGGCGGACTGGGTCGAGGCGCTTGCCGTCCCTGCGCCGGATCGCGGGTTGTCGCTGTACGCGCATATTCCGTTTTGCGACTCGCTTTGCTATTACTGCGGCTGCAACATGGTGGCAACGCAGGACTACAGCAAAACCCAGCCTTACCTGGCCTATCTCGATCAGGAAATGGCGCATACCGCGCAGTTGGTCGACACCCGGCGTCTGGTGCGCCAGCTGCATTGGGGCGGCGGCACCCCCACTTATCTGAATCCCGACGATATTCGCCGCCTGATGGCGATGATGCGCAGCCGTTTCACCCTGGCCGAGGATGCCGAAGTCAGCTGCGAAGTCGATCCGCGCGAACTGACGCGCGCGCATCTGGTGGCGTTGCGCGAATCCGGCTTCAACCGCCTGTCGTTCGGCGTGCAGGACATGGATCCGGCCGTACAGCAGGCGGTCAACCGCATCCAGTCCGAGGCCTTGATCCAGCAGGTGCTCGACTGGTCGCGTGAATTGGGGTTTTCCAGCATCAATCTGGATCTGATCGTGGGCTTGCCGAAGCAAACCGTGGCAAGTTTCAGCCGCACCCTGGAACGGGTGACGGAATGGGCGCCAGACCGCCTGGCGGTGTTCGCCTATGCCCACGTGCCGTGGCTGAAAAAACACCAGAACCTGATTATCGAAGCCGATTTGCCCGATTCGTCCACCCGCCTGGGTTTGCAGCAGGCGGTGAACGAGGCGCTGGGCGCGGCAGGCTACGTCAACATCGGCCTTGACCACTTCGCGCGCCCTGAAGACGAACTGGTGCGCGCGCAGCAGAACAAAACCCTGTGGCGCAATTTTCAGGGTTACACCACCCGCAAGGACTGCGACATCCTGGCATTTGGCGCGTCCAGTATCAGCCAGACGGCGGACGTCTATATGCAGAACGAAAAAAACCTCAAGCGCTACCAGCAACGCATTGCCGCCACAGGCATGGCCGTCGAGCGGGGCCTGAAGCTCAGCCGGGACGACCAGATCCAGCGCGAGGCGATCACCCGCGTGATGTGCGACCTGGAGCTGGATTTCGCCGCGTTTGGCCGTGAATGGGGCATCGTGTTTGCTGACTACTTTGCCGACGCCCTCGCCGCGCTGCGCCCGCTGGCAGATGACGGGCTGGTGGAGGTCGCCGCCGGGAAAATCAGTGTTACCCCCAATGGTCGCCTGTTCTTGCGCAACATCGGCATGTGCTTCGACCGTTATCTGAAACAGGCCGCCAGCGAGCAGCCGCGTTACTCGCGCACGGCCTGATGCCAATGAGCCCACCCGAAGGACAGCGCACGTGCCTGTATTCGTCGGCGCAACTGGACGTCGTGGTATCTGACATGGCCCGGCAGGCGGCCGGACTGATGACCGGCCGCACGCAGGTGGCAATCGTCGGCATCCTGCGGCGCGGTGCACCGCTGGCCGATCGATTGCATGCCAGCCTGTTGCGCGACTACCGCCTCGCCGACTGCGTGCGGCTTGATCTGCAGATCAAACGCTACGCCGACGACCTCACGCTGCTGCATCCGGAAACCCGGCTGACGGAAAATCCCGCGCATGCAACGCTCGACCTGGCGGGCTACACCGTGCTGGTGGTGGATGATGTGATGTATCGCGGCCACTCCATGCTGCGCGCGGTCGAGTATCTGGCGGCCAGGCAGCCGTCAGAAATCCGTACCGTGGTGCTGGTCGATCGCGGGGTGGAGAAACTGCCTGTGCGTGCCGACATCGTCGGGGTGCGGCTTGATGTGGCACCGTCCGACATCATCGAATGCAATGTGCCGCCCTATGAGGACGGTTTTAGAATCGACTTGCTGCAACCCCTGGCGACCGCGTAGCTTGACTCATTTCGGCGTGTCCGGCGACCGGACGTGGCCCTGGTTTGCCGTGCGGTTGCAGCAGATCGGCGAGGGCGCGGGGCTTGGCGATACCATAGCCTTGCATGTAATCGACTCCCAGGCTGCTTAACGTCTGCTGGATGGCATGGTTCTCGACAAACTCGGCAATGGTTTGTCTGCCCATGACATGCCCAATGTGATTGATCGATTCAACCATGGCGTAGTTGGCGGGATCTGAATGGATGTCCTTGATGAACATGCCATCGATTTTCAGAAAATCGACCGGAAGATTCTTCAGGTAGGCATACGATGAAAAGCCGCTGCCAAAATCATCCAGTGCAAATTTGCAGCCATGGTTCTTGAGCTTGCGGATAAAGCCTTGCGCCTTGGCCAGATTGGAAATGGCCTCGGTTTCGGTGATTTCGAAGCAGATCTTTTCCGGCGGAATCGCGAACGCTTTCAACTCGGATTCGATATGGCGCAAGCAGGTTTCATCGCCCAGCGAATGCCCGGACAGATTGATCGAGCCGAGTTCCAGCGCATGCAGTTGTTGTGGATGTTCTGCCAGCCATTTGAAATATTCGCTGATTACCCAGCGGTCGATTTCGGCAATGAGGTTATAGCGCTCGGCCGCAGGTAGAAATGCGCCGGGAGGAACGAGCTTGCCCGACTCGTCAATCATCCGGATCAGGATTTCGTAATGGCTGCACAGATCGCCAAGCTGGGTGTTGTGCACGATAGGCTGGTAGTAGAGCACCATGCGCTGTTCTTCCAGCGCCTTGGTGATGCGGGGGGTCCATTCCATTTCACCATGGCGGGCGAGCAAGGCCAGGTCTTTTGCGTCATGCACGTAAATGCGGCTGCGTCCGGCCTCCTTGGCCATGTGGCAGGCGGCATCCACCTGGCTGATGACATCGATCACCGAGTTGCTTTGGCGATCGATGCCGATCATGCCAATGCTGATGCCGATACCAAAGGTTTTGTCACCCCATGAAAAACGGAACTGATGCGTCATCTCCAGGATCTTGTTGGCGACCATGAGGGCCTGCTGGCTGGAGCAGTTTTCCAGCAGTAGTCCGAACTCATCGCCACCGACCCGCGCCAGCGTGTCGCCCTGACGCACCAGGTCCACGAGTTGTGCGGTGATCTGTTTCAGCAGTTCATCGCCGGCAATATGGCCGCAGGTGTCATTGATGACTTTGAATTGATCGAGGTCCATGTACAGCAGACTGTGTTGCTTGTCGGCGAGTTCGGCATCGCGAATGGCCTGCTTTACCTTGAGCTCGAAATCACGGCGGTTGAACAGGCCGGTCAGCACATCATGTGTGGACTGATGGGACAGTTGCTGCGTCAGTTCATGGGTCTGGCTGACGTCGTGGAACACAAACACGATACCGGAGCTGTGACCGTCATGGTCGCGGATCGGGGCTGCATTGGGTTCGATATACGTTTCGTTGCCATCCTGACGGGTGAAGATGAGCGTGTGGAATTGGGGGGGTAAACGCCCTTCACTCAGACAGTATTCCACCAGACCGCTCGCGGGTTGCCGGTTTTCTTCTATCAGCAGGGAGCCGAGGGCCGACAGGTGGGTGTGTCTTGCCTGGCTCAGGGTGATGTCGAAAAGGCGTTCTGCAACGGGATTCAGGTAGTCAATCCTGCCTTCGATATCGGTGGTGATGACAGCATCGCCGATGGAGGAAAGGGTGACCTGGGCTTTTTCCTTTTCGGCGCAAAGTTTCTGGTTGACCTCTTCCAGTTGCTCGATCAGGTGGTTGTTGTCGATAGCGGTTGCGATCTGGCTGGCCAGTAGGGTCAGCAAGTCGAGATCATGCTGGTCGAAATCGCCACCGCCGATTTTGTTGATGCCGGCAATTCCGCCCAGAAAGTTGTTGCGGCCAACCATCGGGACCAGGATGACGCTGCCGACTTCCTTTTCCCAGTGGTTGCGTTCTTTTTCGTTGAGCTCGTCGAGAACGCCGCGCCACCAGGGGCGGCGATGTTTCCACACCCAGCCGCAGATACCCAGACTGATATCCAGGCTTTCACCGACGATTTCGTCTGCGTTGAGTCCTGCGCCTGCGCGGTAGGTGTATTGAGTGCTGTCTTCGTCCAGTACGGGAATGAGGATGGTTTCAGCCTGGATCAAGCCCTGGGCAAAGCTGGCGACCATTTGAAATATGCTTTCAAGGTCAAGCCGTTCGCGCACGGCGGTGACGACTTCCTTGAACAAGGCTATCTGCTGGTTGCGCAGGAACAGTTCGTTTTCCAACGCACTGATTCGGGATTCGACGGCCTGGGGCGAGGGGCTGGAAACAGTCACGATCGATGGATGGAGTGTTGGCGTACGTGAATTCCGTTAATTGTGGGCGCCAAGGAATGCAGCCTGGCGCTCAATGTTGCGCAGCGCGCACGATGCCGCCCGCATGGGCTTGTCGCGAGCGTGCGCGGTCACTCTAAGCTTACGGTAGGCGACGGGCTAATCTTTAATCTGAAAAGGCGGAGTCAGCAGCAACCGCTGCTGTCGTCGCGCTTGGGGCAGCCTTCGGGGCGGTTGCGCGGAGGCAGGGGGCAGCGGTTGATTTCGTTTGCACTGCGCTGGAAATAGCAGGTCATGGCGCTGGAGGCGATGCCCAGCAACCAGAATATGAAAAAGCCAATGGTGTAGGCGGCGATACGTTGTTCGATCAGGGGTTCGCCGCGATAGAGGATTTCCAGCGGATCGAACAGGGTGGTTAAAAGGATGTCGGCCACCCCCGCAACCAGGAAGGACGGCCATAGGACGTGGATCAGGCGCTGCATCATGGGTGCTTTCTCCTCATTGGTTTTGCCTGCATACGCTCAGCACAGACGGCGTTGCAAGGGTGGCTCAGTCAATCGGCTCATTCTTCCGGTTCATTCATTTTGCGCTTGACCAGCTTCATCATGAAGAAAGCCATGCCGATGATGAAAATGATCGTAAACAGGCTCAACAGGCCGATTCCGCTGGTGAACAAAAGGTCGAGTGCAGCGTTCATGTCAGTCTCCTTGTGGTGGTAGAACGGTGGATGCCGAGAGGGTAACGGGCTGGTTCAGCGGGGTGTGAACAATGCCGGACAGCCGCCAGGTGGAAGGGGCATCGGCCAGATGGAGTTGCCACTTGCCAGCAGGCATGGCAGGCAGGGCTACGCGGTAATGGCTGCCGCCTGCGTGGACAAGTGTCAGGACCTGATCCAGTCCTGAGCGGGTGGGATGCGCCAGGGTGAGGCTCAACTGATCGGGATAGCGGGGGAGTCGTCCGCCCAGGTTCAGCAGCAGCATGCCGTCCTTGCTGTTTATTGTGGCAGTGAGTCCCATCGTATAGGCTGCGTCGTCGCGCGCCAGCGTCTGGTTGATCGCCAGCCCGGCTTTGTAGTAGTCGCCGACCACCATGCCGTCGGCGCTCTGGATGGCGATGGCGACCGTCGCCACGCCCGCGATGACGGCGGTGGCGGGGAGACTCATGAGAAACCAGGGCCAGAATTCGCGATACCAGGGTTTGGGATGCAGGGCGGCATTCATCACGGCGTCGTTCCTCGTGAACAGTTAACGGTTGAAGAACTTGGTGTCGACGTCGGTGCGGATGCGCGGATCGTCGGTGGCGCGGATGCTGAACGTCACCTCGATCGAGCGGCCTTTCAACTCCACCGGGTCGGCAATCAGGCTGACCGGGATGTCGATGGTCTGCAAGGGGCCGGCTACGATTTCGCGATTGCCGCTTACCACCTGCAAGCCCGGGATGCCCTGCGCCTGGATCGTGTAGCGATGCGTCTGGTTGTCCTTGTTGATGAGCTGCAGGCGGAAGACGTTTTCGATCATGCCGTCGTCGGTTTCCTTCGACAGCGCGACGCGGTCGCGCACCACGTCGACACGCAAGGGCACCCGGGTGGCGAGGCTGTAAACGAATGCGCTGGCAATCAGCGTCAGCAGCACGCTGTAGATGATGGTGCGCGGACGCAGGATGTGTTTGAGGATGCCGCTGTCGGGATATTTGCCCTTCACCACGTTTTCGGTGGTGTAGCGGATCAGCCCACGCGGGTAGCCCATCTTGTCCATGATCTGGTCGCAGCCGTCGATGCAGGCGGCGCAACCGATGCATTCGTATTGCAGGCCGTTGCGGATGTCGATGCCGGTGGGGCAGACCTGCACGCAGACGTTGCAGTCGACGCAGGTGCCGAGACCGGCGGCCTTGTAGTCGGTCTTTTTGCTGCGCGGCCCGCGTGGTTCGCCGATGGAGTTGTCATAGGTCACGGTCAGCGTGTCGGAGTCGAACATCACGCTCTGGAAACGTGCGTAGGGGCACATGTATTTGCAGACCTGCTCGCGCATGAAGCCGGCGTTGCCCCAGGTGGCGAAGGCATAGAAGAAAATCCAGAAGGTCTCCCAAGGTCCGAGGCCGAAGCTGACAAACTCGACGGCCAGTTCCTTGATCGGCGTGAAATAGCCGACGAAGGTGAAGCCCGTCCACAGCGCGATCGCGAACCACGCAACATGCTTGAGCCCGCGTTTCTTCAGCTTGTTGGCGTTCCACGGCGAGGCGTCGAGCCGCTTGCGCGCAACGTGGTCGCCCTCCAGCCAGCTTTCCACCCACATGAAGATTTCGGTGTACACGGTTTGCGGGCAGGCGTAGCCGCACCAGAGCCGTCCGGCCACTGCGGTGAACAGGAACAGCGACAGCGCCGACAGGATCAGCAGGCCGGTGAGATAAACGAAATCCTGCGGCCAGAACACCAGGCCGAAAATGTAGAACTTGCGCGCCGCCAGATCGAACAGCACGGCCTGGCGGTTGTCCCACTGCAGCCAGGGCAGGCCGTAATAGACCAGTTGCGTAATCAGCACCAGCGCAACGCGCCAGTTGGCGAATACGCCGTGCACCGCGCGTGTCTGGATGGTTTGCCGGATCGCGTAAAGCTGCTGTTCGATCGGCGCTTCAGAGGAAGCGGGTTTGTTTTCTTCGGCCACGTTGCGCTTAACCTGGGGTGTCTGAGCTGCCTGAGCATACTGGATCGGCGCTTGGCCAATACGCTCAGGCAGCTTGCCGGATTGCTCCGGCAACGCTGTTCAGTGCTTACTGCTTCTGCGACAGCCCGTACACATAGGCCGCCAGCAGGTGCAGCTTGGCGTCCTTGTTGGACGTGGTGCCCAGGGTTTGCGCCATGGCGGGCATGACGCCGTTGCGGCCCTTGGTGATGGTCTCGATGATGGTGGCTTCGCTGCCGCCATACAGCCAGATCTTGTCGGTCAGGTTGGGCGCGCCCAGCGCCTGCATTCCGGTACCGGCCGGCGTGTGGCAGGCGGCGCAGTTTTCGGCAAACACCGCTTGGCCGGAGGCTGCGCGCGTAGCGTCATGCTTGCGACCCGACAACGACATCACGTAGTTCGCGACATCTCGGGTTTTCTCCGGACCGATGGCAGCGCCCAGCGCAGGCATCACCCCGGAGCGGCCATTGGTGACGGTGGCCTTGATGGTGTCGGGATCGCCGCCGTAGAGCCAGTCGTGGTCGGTCAGGTTGGGAAAGCCCTTGGCGCCTGCGGCATCCGAACCATGGCACTGCGAGCAATAGGTCAGGAACAGGTTCTTGCCGATGGAGCGAGCGTCGGGATTAGCCGCAACGGTAGCGATGTCCTGCTTCATGAATCCGGCATACACCGGCTGGAACTGGGCTTCAGCGGCTTTCACCTCGGCCTCGTACTCGCCGGTGGAGGTCCAGCCTAGCAGACCTGCATAGCTTCCCATGCCCGGCCACAGGATCAGGTACACGACGGAGAAAATCATGGTGCCGTAGAACAGTCCCAGCCACCAGCGTGGCAGCGGATTGTCGAAGTCCTGCAGGTCGCCATCCCAGGTGTGCTGGATCAGTTCGGCCTTTTCACCGGGCGCAAGCTTGCGGGTGGTGTGAGACCGTAGAAAAATCCAGGTGCCGATGATGCTCAGCGCTGTGACCAGGCTGATGAAAATCGGCCAGAAGCCGCTCGTAAAGTCGCTCATTGTTTGTCTCCTTGGTTTGGCTTTGAGTCGTCGTCGGCGAACGGCAGCTTGCCGTCTTCTTCAAACCGCTGCTTGTTGCCTTTGCTGTAAGCCCACCAGACGATGCCGATGAAGGTCGCCAGGCAGACAACCGTGACGATCCCGCTCAGGGTTCCGCTATCCATGTGCCTTCCTTAGCTCTTCGGGGCGTGGATGCCGAGGCTTTGCAGGTAGGCAATCACCGCTTCAAGCTCGGTCTTGCCTTCCAGCGCGGCGGGGGCTTCGCTGATTTCCTGCGTGCTGTAGTTGTGTCCCACCACGTTGAGCGCGCGCATCTTGGCCTGGATCGATGAGCCATCCAGCGGGCGATCGAGCCAAGGATAGGCGGGCATGTTGGATTCCGGCACCACATCGCGCGGGTTGGTCAGGTGCGCCACGTGCCAGGCGTCGGAGTAGCGGCCGCCGACGCGATGCAGGTCGGGGCCGGTGCGCTTGGAGCCCCACAGGAAGGGGCGGTCGTAGACATACTCGCCCGCCACTGAATAATGGCCATAGCGCTCGGTCTCGGCGCGGAACGGGCGAATCATCTGCGAGTGGCAGCCGACGCAGCCTTCGCGGATGTAGATGTCGCGTCCCGACAGTTGCAGCGCCGTGTAGGGCTTGAGACCGGCCACCGCCGTGGTGGTGGAGGTCTGGAAGAACAGCGGAACGATCTGCACCAGGCCACCGACACTGACCACGAGAATGGTCAGCACGATCAGCAGGCCGAGGTTCTTTTCGATTGTTTCATGCGAAATCATGTTCGGTCTCCTTAGGCGTGAACGGCTTGCGGGATGGCAGCGTCATTGACGACCCGGCCGATGCGCACGGTGCGCCAGACGTTGTAGGCCATCATCAACATGCCGCTGAAGAACAGCGTGCCACCCAGCAGGCGGATGCCGTAGAACGGGTACATGGTGTTGAGCACCTGAGCGAAGCTGTAGGTCAGCGTGCCATCGGTGTTGGCTGCACGCCACATCAACCCCTGAGCCACCCCGGCGATCCACATCGAGGCGATGTACAGCACCACGCCGATGGTGGAGAGCCAGAAATGCCATTCGATCAATTTGGTGCTGAACATCGATTCGCGGCCGAACAGGCGTGGAATCAGGTAGTACATCGAACCGATGGTGATCATCGCCACCCAGCCCAGTGCGCCGGAGTGCACGTGGCCGACCGTCCATTCGGTGTAGTGGGAGAGCGCGTTGACCGTCTTGATCGCCATCATCGGGCCTTCGAAGGTCGACATGCCGTAGAACGACAGCGCGGTGACGAGGAACTTGAGGATGGGGTCGGTGCGCAGTTTGTGCCACGCGCCCGACAGGGTCATGATGCCGTTCATCATGCCGCCCCAGCTCGGGGCCAGCAGCATCAGCGAGAACACCATGCCGAGGCTTTGCGCCCAGTCCGGCAGCGCGGTGTACTGCAGGTGGTGCGGACCCGCCCACATGTAGATGAAGTTGAGCGACCAGAAGTGGACGACCGAGAGGCGATAGGAATAAATCGGGCGGCCGGCCTGCTTCGGAATGAAGTAATACATCATGCCGAGGAAGGCCGTGGTGAGGAAAAAGCCCACTGCGTTGTGGCCGTACCACCACTGCACCATGGCGTCCTGCACGCCCGCGTAAGCGGAGTAGGACTTGCCCCAGGAACCGCCGAAGAAGGCAATCGGGATTTCTGCGTTGTTGACGATATGCAGGATCGCGATGGTCAGGATGTAGGCGCCGAAAAACCAGTTGGACACGTAGATGTGCTTGGTTTTACGTTTGGCGATGGTGCCGAAGAACACCAGCGCGTAGGCCACCCAAACCAGCGTGATCAGAATGTCGATCGGCCATTCCAGTTCGGCGTATTCCTTGGAACTGGTGTAGCCCATGGGCAGGCTGATTGCGGCCAGCACGATGACCGCCATCCAGCCCCAGAACGTGAAGGCGGCCAGTTTTTCAGCCCAGAGCCGCACCTGGCAGGTGCGCTGCACGATGTAATACGACACCGCGAACAAGCCGGAACCGCCAAAGGCAAAAATCACTGCATTGGTATGCAGCGGACGCAGACGGCCATACGACAGCCATTCGATACCGTAAGTCAGTTCCGGCCAGATCAGTTGCGCTGCCAGGGTGACCCCCACCAGCATCCCGACTATCCCCCACACCACCGTCATGATGGCGAACTGGCGGACGACCTTATAGTTGTAGGTTGTCGCTTCCATACACGTCTCCCGTGATTAGTAACTCGATTAGTACATGCGAATATGGTGATGTAATTCACATATAAAGATAAATATATCTACTTATTTGAGTGTGTCAAGTTGTCGCACGCCGGATGCGTAACGTGCAGCCAGTATTGTTTGATTGCCAATGCAGGTGTCATTCCTGTTTTTTGACAGGTGCGGGATTTAGACTCTATATAGATCAGTTCATACGTAATTGATATGAAACATGTTTCCAAACCAGTTGTGACCCGCGTCTGCATCATTCGTCACGGCGAAACCGACTGGAATGTGGAGAAGCGCATCCAGGGGCATACCGATGTTCCGCTCAACGAGACCGGGCGGGCGCAGGCACTGGCGATGGCGTTCAATGCCGCGCACCAGCGGTTTCATGCGATCTACAGCAGCGACCTGGCGCGCACGCTGGAGACGGCACGGGTGCTGGCGCAGCGCGAGGAGCAGGACGTGAAGTTGCTGCCGCAGTTGCGCGAGCGCCATTTCGGCATCTTCCAGGGCATCACCGCCGAGCAGGGAGCTGAGTTGTACCCGGCTGCGTATGCACACTATGTGGCGCGCGACCTGGATTACGACTTCGAGACGGGCGAATCGCTGCGCCAGTTTGCCGGGCGGGTGGCGGACGGCATCGACTGGCTGGTGCGGCACCATAGCGGCCAGACGATTGCGGCGGTGAGCCACAGCGGCGTGCTGGACATCGTGCATCGCCGCGCCACCGGCCGTCCTCTGCACACGCCACGCGATTTCACGATCCCCAACTGTGCACTTAACTGGTTCCATTTCGACGGCCTGGGCTGGCATCTGGACGTGTGGGGCGATCGGCACCATCTGCAAGACGTATTGATGGAGCCGCCGGAATGAATACGCCAGCAAATTGGGTGGTGTTGCTGCGCCACGGCCACAGCGAATGGAACCTTTCCGATCGCTTCACTGGCTGGACCGATATTCCACTGACAGCTGTGGGTCTGGCCGAGGCTGTTGCGGCGGGACGGCGGCTGGCGCAGGCAGGTTTTGTTTTCGACGAGGCGCACGGCTCGGTGCTGCAGCGCACCCGCCAGACGGCCGAAGTGCTGCTGGCCGCAATGGGCGCGCCCGAGGTGCCGTTCGTTGCCACCTGGCGACTCAACGAGCGGCACTACGGCGCGCTGCAGGGCATGAACAAGCGCGAGATTTTCGCGACCTGGGGTGAGGTGGCGTCACGCCGCTGGTGGCGCGGCTATGACGCGCCGCCGCCTGCGCTGGAACGCGACGACCCGCGCCATCCGTGTTTCGACCCGCGGTATGCGGCGCTGGCGCCGGAGCAATTGCCCGCCAGCGAAAGCCTGCGCGACTGTCAGCGGCGCACCCTGCCGTACTGGCACGAGGTACTGCTACCAAGGATACGCACCGGGCGCCGTCTGCTGGTGATCAGCCACGGCAACACCCTGCGTGGGCTGGTCATGCATCTGGATGGCTTGAGCGCCGAGGCGATGGAGCGGGTGGAGATCCCATCCGGGGTGCCGCTGATCTACCGCTTCGATGCAACAGGTGGCGTGCTTGGGCGCGAATGGCTGGAGAAGACAGCGCCCATCCCCTGAGCTAGTTCGACGCCAGGTCCTGCGCCAGCCCGGCGTGGGTGATGCGGCCGGCGTGCACGTGCAGTCCCTGTTTCAGTCCTGCATCGGTCTCCAGCGCAGTCAGTCCCTGCGCCGCCAGTGCCTGCACGTAGGGCAGGGTGGCGTGGGTGAGCGCCTTGGTGGACGTGTGCGCCACGGCGCCGGGCATGTTGGTGACGCAATAGTGAACGATACCGTGGGCGACGAAGAACGGATTGCTGTGGGTGGTGGGGCGCGAGGTTTCCGCAATGCCGCCCTGGTCGATGGCCACGTCCACCAGCACCGCGCCTGGCGGCATCCGGTGCAGCGAAGCAAGGCTGATCAGGCGCGGCGCGTGGCGGCCGGGAGTCTGCGCGGCGCCGATCACGATATCGGCGAACCCCAGACTGTCGGCGATGGCGTCGGGCGAGGAAAAACGCGTTTCCACCCGGGCGCCGAACTGTGCTTCGGCCAGTGCGAGTCTGTCGGCCAGACGGTCGATCAGGGTGACGCGCGCGCCCAGCCCAACCGCTACCCGCGCGGCGCTCATGCCCACCACACCGGCACCGATGATGAGAATGCGCCCGGGCGGCACACCCGGAATGCCGGTGATCAGCTTGCCGCTGCCGCCATGCGATTTGTGCAGTCCCAGTGCGCCCATCTGCGGCGCCAGCCGTCCGGCGATGTCGGACATCGGCTGCAGCAGCGGCAGCGCGCCGCTCGGCTTGCTCACGGTTTCGTAGGCAATCGCCGTCACCCCGCGCGTCATCAGTTCGTGCGCCAGTTCCGGCGCGGCGGCCAGATGCAGGTAGCAGAACAGCAGTTGCCCGTTGCGCAGGGCGGCCACTTCGGCTGGCTGCGGCTCTTTCACCTTCACCACCAGCTCGGCAGCGTAGGTCTCGGCAGCCGTGGCAACGATGGCTGCGCCGGCGGCGCGATAGGCGTCGTCGCCAAATCCGGCGGCAGCGCCTGCGCCCGTTTCGACGCTGACAGTGTGGCCCGCCTCCGTCAGCACGCGCGCCCCCTCCGGGCTGAGCGCGACCCGGTATTCGTGATTCTTGATCTCTCTGGGGATGCCGATGTGCATGATGGATCGAGCCTCAGGTTGCAATGCAAGCTTGCGTAAGTTTGAGTCCGCTAGGGCTTGGGCGTCGCCTCGGCGCGACGGTCGAAGCGGTAATACGCCGGTGGAATTTTGCCGAGCTTGAGCTCGCGTGTGCCCCAGCCGATCGGCAGACGGGCGACCGTGCGATAGGGACCGATCATCGAGGGTGCGGTCTGCACGTCATAAAGCCCGGGCGTCATCAGGCGCGCCGACACGGTCATGCCGGCCTCGCTGACGTGATGCGACACGCCAGCAAACGGGCGTGCCAGCGGTTCACCGATGAAAATTCCCTGCCCCGGCATCTGCACGCTTTTCCAGTACGCCTCGATCAGGGTCTCACCCATTAAATAGTGCGCCATGACCACACCGGGGATGGGGAACTTGTTCGGGTAATTGCAAGGCTCGATCACCGCGCCATAGCTGCCGGTCGCTCCTGCTTCCAGCCATTTGAGGCTGCTCATCTGCCCGGTGCCGAACAGCACGCCGCCGGCCGAGGTGAGATGGTCGCCGATGGCGCCGGGCAAAAAGGTGTTGCTGTCGAGCGCGGGCACTTGGGTGAGGCCGGTGAAGTAAAACATCACGTCGTGTTTGCGGGCGAGCGTGTCGGCCTGCACGATTTCGGTCGGGATGATGGCTTGCATCTGGATGCGCAACGTCTCGAACCCGGCTGCGCGCACATTGCGCGCCTTGTCCGAGGTGCTCAATAAATAGGCGGTACCGGCCGGGTTGCTGTGGTCGGACGCCACACCGCGATCGATCAGCTTTTTGGCGTCGGCCACGCTGGCGGCGGCCAGACTCATGGCCGGGCGCATTTTGTAGGTGGCGTAGGGCTGTGCCACGCTGCTGTTGAAGTAGGGACTGGGACGGGTGGGCTTGCAGGTGTTGGCGCAATACGCCGGATCGAAGCCAAACGCGAAGGCGGAAGTGATCGACATGCAGTCGACCCGGTAGGGCTGCGCCCAGGTCAGCGCAAACGCCTGCACCGTTTTGGGGGTGGCGCGGTCCACGCGGCGCTTGATATTGATGAATGTCTCGCGGCTCATGGTGCTGCTGCCTGGCTTGAAGCGGACATGAATCAGATTGGTTGCGGGAATGCTGCGCTTCTCCAGGTAATACGCAGCGATGGCGACGCTGTCGGGATCGTCGTCGTTGACGATCACGCCCAGCTGGTCGGGGCTGAGACCCGGCTGGGGGAAATGGGTGAGAACCGGTTGCTGCAGTGACTCGGCCAGAGCTAGGGCCGGCAGCAGGTTCAGGGCCAGTGCAAAAAAAATCCGCATCAGGATCATCCGAGTTGCCTCACGCATTCGTTGATCAAACCCGGTCCGCGATAAATCAGTCCGGAATACAGCTGCACCAGAGAGGCGCCTGCTGCGATCTTGTCTTGTGCATCCTTGCCCGACAAAATCCCGCCGACGCCGATGATCGGCACTTCGTTCTTCAGGTGATGCGCCAGCGTGCGGATCACCTGGGTGGACGCTGCGCGCACCGGCGCACCGGAGAGGCCGCCGCTCTCCGCCGCGTTGGGCAGGCCGGCGACGGCATCGCGCGCCAGGGTGGTGTTGGTCGCGATCACCGCGTCGATGCGGTGCATCATCAGCAGCGCGGCAATCGCGGCGATCTGCGCTTCGTCGAGATCAGGCGCGATTTTCAGCGCGATCGGCACGTATTTGCCGTGACGCTGCGCGAGTTCGGACTGGCGCAGCTTGATCGCGGAGAGCAGCGCATCGAGCGCCTCGTCCTTTTGCAGTTCGCGCAGGTTTTGCGTGTTGGGCGAGGAGATGTTCACCGTGACATAGCGGGCGTGCGGATACACCTTGTCGAGACAGGCCAGGTAATCGTCCACCGCCTGCTCGTTGGGAGTGTCCTTGTTCTTGCCGATATTGATGCCGAGCACGCCGGTGTATCCGCTTGCCTGAACATTCCGCACCAGATTGTCGACGCCGAGGTTGTTGAAACCCATGCGGTTGATGAGCGCCTCGGCGGTAGGCAGCCGGAACAGGCGCGGTTTGGGATTGCCGGATTGCGGGCGCGGCGTCACCGTGCCGATTTCGATGAAGCCGAACCCCAGTTCCGCCAGCGCATTGATGTGCGCGCCATCCTTGTCGAGTCCGGCTGCGAGGCCGACTGCGTTGGGGAAATCGATGCCCATCACATGCACCGGCTTTGCGGTTGCGCGTGGCAGCAGCTTGAGCAGGCCGAGGCTGCGGGCGGCATCGAGGCTCGCCAGCGTGAAGCCGTGGGCGTCTTCGGGGTCGAGCGAAAAGAGCGCGGATCGAAGCAGGGAATAAAGCATGGTCAGGGGGCGGGGGAAGTGGAATAGGGAGGATGGGTGGCCGCTTCGACCGAGCCGGCATCAGGGTCATCGTAGACCGATTGATCGAATGCCTGCTCGCGCTTGGCGACGATGCAGGACACCGCGCAGTCGCCAGTGACGTTAACGGCGGTGCGCATCATGTCGAGCAGGCGGTCGACGCCGATGATGAGCGCGATGCCTTCGACCGGCAGGCCGACCTGGCCCAGCACCATGGTCAGCGTGACGAGGCCGACTGCCGGAATGGCCGCAGTGCCGACCGAGGCCAGCGTGGCGGTCAGCACCACCATCAGGTAATCGGTGAGCGACAGGTCGACGCCATAGACGTTGGCGATGAAAACCGTGGCCACGCCCTGCATCATCGCGGTGCCGTCCATGTTGATGGTGGCGCCCAGCGGCACGGTGAACGAGGCCGCGCTGTTCTTGACGCCCAGCCGGTATTCCACCGTGCGCAGGGTCACCGGAATGGTGGCGCCCGAGCTGGCGGTCGAAAACGCGAAGGCGACCGGGTCGCGCATTTTCTTCAGGAACGTGAGCGGGTTGAGCCCGGCCAGTCCGCGCAGCAGCAGCGGATAGGTGCCGAACATCTGGATCGCCAGCGCAGCCGTCAGCGTCAGGAAATACGCCGCCAGCGGCAGCAGGATATCCAGACCCTGGCTGGCGAAGGTGCGGGTGATCAGGGCGAATACGCCGTAGGGCGCCAGCCGCATGATCCACTCGACCATGTGCATGATGACCACATTGAGGTCGGTGAACAGATTGAGCACATGGGTGCCGCGCTGCCCCGACATCGTCACCGCCATGCCGAACAGCAGCGCGAAGACGATGATCTGCAGCATGTTGCCTTCGGCCATCGCCGCCACCGGATTGGTCGGCACCAGATCGGTCAGCACCTGGGTGAGCGGTGGCGCGTCCTTGCCCGTGAAGCTGGCGCTGGATGGGCCGGCGTCGAAGCCCTGTCCCGGATCGACGACACCGGCCACGCCGAGGGCGATCGTCACTGCGATTGCCGTGGTCGCAAGATAGAGCGCCAGCGCTCGTGCGCCCATGCGGCCGAGCGTGCGCAGGTCGGACAGCGCCGTGACGCCGGTCACCAGCGAGACGAACACCAGCGGCACCACCATCATTTTGAGCGCCGACACGAACAGGGTCCCCACCACGCCGAGTACGCCGTCGACCAGGTAAAGCTGCGCCCAGGCCGGCGGACCGGACAGCTTGAGCACGCTGCCGAGGACAATGCCCGCGATCATCGCCAGCATGATCTGGCGGGTCAGCGTATGCATGCTTTTCATGGATAACGGTTCCTGGGGAAGAAGGGGTGAGCCAAACGTGAAGATTGTAGCGCTGCCGGCAGGCGATCTGCGGGTCTGCCGATGACGTCCCGTCTGTCCTTCGTTCCGGCCTGCAGCACCCGGCATCTGGCGGCAGCGCGGATGACGGATTGAAGGGGACGCAGGCAGCCCTGCGTGAAAAGGTTCGGTCGATGGCGACAAGCGGGTAAAATTCTCGCCTGGATTCACCCCACCCATGACCCACAACCGATTACGAGTGCCCATGTCCCTGCTTGCTCGCTGTGCCTGTGTTTCCCTGCTGCTGCTTTCGTCCGTCTCCGCCCTGGCCGCTGTGCCGCCACCGCCCCCGCTGATCGCCAAATCCTATGTGTTGATGGATGCAACCAGCGGTGCGGTGCTGGTCAACCAGCAGGGCGATGAACGCTTGCCGCCCGCCAGCCTGACCAAACTGATGACGGCTTATATCGCCACGCTGAAAATCCAGCGCGGCGAGCTGAAAGAAAGCGATCTGGTCACCATCAGCGAAAAGGCCTGGCGCATGGGGGGCTCGAAGATGTTCGTCCAGGTAGGCAACCAGGTATCGGTCAGCGACCTGTTCCATGGCATCGTCATCCAGTCGGGCAACGACGCCAGCGTGGCGCTGGCCGAGCATATCGCCGGCAGCGAAGACGCCTTTGCCTCACTGATGAACACCGAAGCCAAGCGCCTGGGGATGCGCAACACCCACTTCGCGAATGCCACCGGCTGGCCTGCGCCAGACCACTACTCCACCGCACGCGACATGGCGATTCTGGCGCATGCCATCATCAACGCCGACCCCGTGCATTACGCGATTTATGCGCAGAAATATTTTCTGTGGAACGGCATCAAACAGCCCAACCGTAATCTGTTGCTGTGGCGCAATGACGGCGTGGATGGCCTGAAAACCGGCCATACCGAAGAAGCCGGATATTGCCTGGTGGCATCGGCGAAGAAAAACGACCAGCGCATGATTGCTGCCGTGTTCGGCACCAGTAGCGAAGCCGCGCGTGCCACCGAAACCGCCAAGCTGCTCGGTTATGGCTTTTTGTTTTACGAAACCAAAACCTTCCACAAAAAGGGCGAGGTGCTGGCTCAGGCGCCGGTCTGGAAGGGGGCTGCCAGAAGCGTCAAGGTGGGTGTCAAGGCCGACATGGCCATGAGCATGCCACGCGGCGAAGCGGCGCAGTTCAGCACGCAGACTGTGCTGAATCCAACCCTGATCGCGCCGCTGAAGCAGGGCGACGTGGTCGGCAAGGTGGAAATTCGCCGGGGCGACAAGGTGCTGAAATCGGTCGACCTGGTGGCGCTGGAGACGGTCGAGCAGGGCGGATTCTTTCGCCGCGTCTGGGACAGCATTCGCCTGTTTTTCAGCGGCTTGTTCGGCTGACTGCCTTGAGGCTGGCGTGCGGCTAGGCCGGGTGGAAGATCGCCTGCCATAGCGCGCGCACTGCTGCGGGGTAGCCGTCCACGCTTGCCGCTTCGACCCGCGCCTGTTCGGCACCCGCCAGCTTGATCTGGTGCTGCAGGCGGCGCAGCTCGCGATAGGCGGCGGCGGCAGGCAGGGCGATGTCATCCGGCAACAGGCCGAGTGCGGCCACGCGTTTGAGCAGGGTGATATTGCCGACGTTGTCGCTGAGTTCAGGGAGGGCATGGGCGTGCGTCAGCAGCAGGTACTGCACGCTGAACTCGACGTCGACAATGCCGCCGGCATCATGTTTCAGATCAAACAGCGTGCTGTCATTGCGATGTCCCGCATGCATCTTTTCGCGCATGGCCAGTACTTCGTCGCGCAGTTTGGCCGCATCGCGCGGCATGCATAACACCTCGCGGCGCAAGGCCTCGAAGCTTGCGCCGATTGCGACATCGCCGCAGACAAAGCGCGCCCGCGACAGCGCCTGGTGTTCCCAGGTCCAGGCGTTGTTCAACTGATAGTTGCGGAAGGCCGCCGTCGAGCTGACCAGCAATCCCGACGCGCCATCCGGGCGCAGCCGCAAATCCGTTTCATACAACATGCCCGCCGACGTGCGCGTGCCGAGCCAGGTGTTGATGCGCTGGGCGAGGCGGGCATAGATTTCCTGCGCGCGTTCGTCGTCATCGTCGTAGAGGAAAACCAGGTCGAGGTCGGACGCATAGCCGAGTTCTTTGCCGCCGAGTTTGCCGTAGCCGATGATGGCGAACAGCGGGCTGTCGCGGTGGCGGGTTTTCAGCCCGTCCCAGCAGCGCGCGAGGGTTTCGGCGAGCAGCGTGTCAGCCAGGTAGGACAGGTTGTCCGACAGCACCTCGAGGGTGAGCCGGCCCGCCACGTCTTGCGCCAGCAGGCGCAGTGTCTGCACCTGCTTGAAGCGCCGCAACGCGTCCATTTGCGCTTCGGTGTCGCCGGGATGCGCGTCGAGCTCGGTGTGCAGTTGTGCGCCAAGCTGTGCCCAGTCGGGTAGCTGCATCAGATGCTGCGGCGCGATCAGTTCGTCGAGCAGTTGCGGTTGCCGTGTGATCAGGCTGGCTGCCCACGGACTGGCCGCCAGCAGGCGCACCAGCTGGCGCAGGGCCGCCGGATATTCTCCAAGCAGCGCCAGATAGGTGCTGCGCCGCGCAATCGCCTGCATCAGCGCGGCAAAGCGTTCCAGCGTGGCCTGTGGGTCGGACTGGCTGCCGATGATTTCGAGCGCAGGCGGCAGCAGCATGTTGAGTCGCTGCTGGGTTGATTCGCTGAGACGCGCGGCGTGCTGGCGCAAGCTGTCGAGCGTGACCAGTACTTTGTCCGGATCAGCGTAGCCGGCGTTTTCCAGCAGGGCGAGGGACGTGGCAGCGTCCGCCGTGCCGCAGCACACTGCCGTGAGCGGATGGCTGTTCTGGTCGGTTTGCGGGGCGGCGAACACCTGCTCGAAATGGCGCGTGACCTTGTGGCGATGCAGGTCGAGCGCGGCGATCAGCGCGGCATGGTCGGGAAAGTCCATTGCCTCGGCGAGCATCGCCTGCGACTCGGCATCGTCCGGCAGCAGCTGGGTTTGCGCGTCATCCAGATATTGCAGGCGGTGTTCCACCCGGCGCAGGAAGTCGTAGGCGGCGCTGAGTTCCTGCTGCGCATCGGCCGTCATCAGCCCGCTTTGCGCCAGCTCGGCCAGCACCGTCAGCGTCGGCCGTTGCCGCAACGCGGCAATCTTGCCGCCACGGATCAGCTGGAACACTTGCGCGGTGAATTCGATTTCACGGATGCCACCGGGCCCCAGCTTGACGTTGTGCGCCATTTCGCGGCGCGCGACTTCGCGGCGAATTTGCACATGCAGGTCGCGGATGGCGGCAAAGGCATCGAAATCGAGATATTTGCGGAAGACGAAGGGACGCACGATCTGCATCAGCTCATCGTGATGCGTACCGGTGAGCGGCCGCGCCTTGATCCAGGCGTAGCGTTCCCACGGCCGCCCCTGCGCCACCAGATAGTCTTCCAGCATCGCAAAGCCCATCGCAAACGGCCCCGAGTCGCCCCACGGACGCAGCCGCAGATCGACGCGAAACACATAACCGTCGGCGGTGTTTTCCGACAGCGCGGCGGTGAGCTTGCGCCCGAGGCGAATGAAAAACTCATGGTTGGTGAGGGGTTTGGGGCCGTCGGTATTGCCTTCCTCGGGATAGAGATAAATCAGGTCGATGTCGGACGATACATTGAGTTCGCCGCCGCCCAGCTTGCCCATGCCGACTACTACCAGCTGCTGCGGCTGGCCGGATTCGTCGCGCGGTTCGCCATGGCGTTCGGCGAGCGCGGCGTGGTGAAACGCGAGCGCTGTCGTTGTGCAGACTTCGGCCAATGCGCTGTAGGCCGTGGTCACCTCGGCGAGATCGGCGCTTCCCGCCAGATCGCGTGCCGTGATGGCCAGCCAGATGCGCTGCCGCAACTGGCGCAGACGCTGGTGCAAGCCCGCTTCGTCCGCCGGCGGCGGCTCTGCCAGAAATGCCTGCATCGCCTCGCGACTGACCCCCTGTTCAATCCATGCGACTACCGCGTCGGCCAGCTGCGGCTGCGCTTCCAGCAGGCGACGGCCAAAACGCGAACAGCGGGCAACACGATCAAGGACGGAATGGCTCATGGCGGGTATCGAGGGGCTTGAATTAGAATGGTTGGTCAACACAACTTTATCAGTGGAGAGGCGATATGGCAGACATCGAGTCGATTTTGACCGAAACCCGTGTGTTCCCGCCTGCGGACGATTTCGTCAGGCAGGCCAACGTATCCGGCATGGCGGCGTATCGCGCATTGAGCCAGCAGGCGGAGGCCGATTACGCGGGTTTCTGGGCAGGGCTGGCGCGCCAGCAACTCGACTGGCGCACGCCGTTCACCCGCTCGCTCGACGAGTCGCATGCCCCGTTCTACAAGTGGTTCGAGGACGGCGAACTCAACGTGTCCTACAACTGCATCGACCGTCACCTTGCTGCCCGCGGCGACCAGACCGCGCTGATTTTTGAGGCGGACGATGGCGGCGTGACAAAAGTTACCTACAAGCAGCTGCACGCACGTGTCTGCCAGCTGGCCAACGGCCTGCAATCGCTGGGTGTGGAAAAAGGCGACCGCGTCATCGTCTACATGCCGATGGGCATCGAAGCGGTGGTGGCGATGCAGGCGTGTGCCCGCATCGGTGCGATCCACTCGGTGGTGTTTGGCGGCTTTTCCGCCAAGAGCCTGTTCGAGCGCATTGAGGACGCTCGCGCCAAGATGGTGATTACCGCCGACGAAGGCATGCGCGGCGGCAAGGCCGTGGCGCTCAAGCGCGCGGTCGACGAAGCCCTGACGATGGGCGATACCACCTGCGTCGAGCGTGTGATCGTGTATCGCCGCACCGGCGGCGCAGTCAACTGGAACAGCCGTGACTTGTGGTGGCACGAACTCACGCACACCCAGGCCGACACCAGCGAGCCGGTGTGGGTGTCGGCCGAACACCCGTTGTTCATCCTCTATACCTCCGGTTCCACCGGCAAACCCAAGGGCGTACAGCATTCCACCGGCGGGTATCTGCTGGGCGCCATTCTTTCCATGCAATGGGTGTTCGACGCCAAGCCCGACAACGACGTTTACTGGTGCACCGCCGACGTCGGCTGGATCACCGGCCACACCTACGTCGCCTACGGCCCGCTGGCGCTGGGGATGACCGAAGTGATCTTCGAGGGTATTCCGACCTATCCGCACGCCGGCCGCTTCTGGGAAGTCATTGCCAAGCACAAGGTCACCACGTTTTACACCGCCCCGACCGCGATTCGCAGCCTGATCAAGCTGGGCGCCGAGTTGCCCGCTCAACATGATTTGAGCTCGCTGCGCCTGCTCGGCACCGTGGGCGAGCCGATCAACCCCGAAGCCTGGATCTGGTACCACGAAGTCATTGGTGGCAGCCGCTGCCCCATTGTCGACACCTGGTGGCAGACCGAAACCGGCTCCAACATGATTTCGCCGCTGCCCGGCGCCGTGGCGACCAAACCCGGCTCATGCACCATGCCGCTGCCCGGCATCATGGCCGCAGTGGTCGACGAAACCGGTCATCCCGTGGAGCCCGGCCACGGCGGCCTGCTGGTGATCAAACGGCCCTTCCCCAGCCAGTTGCGCACCCTGTGGAACGACCCCGACCGCTTCCGGCACACCTATTTCCCCGACGAACTCGGCGGCACCACCTACCTTGCCGGCGATTCGGCCCACTGCGACAAGGAGGGCTACTTCTGGATCATGGGGCGCATCGACGATGTGCTGAACGTGTCCGGCCATCGTCTCGGCACGATGGAAATCGAATCCGCGCTGGTGGCGCATCCGCTGGTCGCCGAAGCGGCCGTGGTGGGGCGTCCGCATGACATCAAGGGCGAGTCCGTGGTGGCGTTCGTGGTGCTGAAAGGCGCACGCCCCCGGGGCGACGCAGCGAAAAAAATTGTCGCCGACCTGCGCGACTGGGTGGCGAAGGAAATCGGGCCGATTGCCAAGCCCGACGAAATCCGTTTCGGCGACAACCTGCCAAAAACCCGCTCCGGCAAAATCATGCGCCGTCTGCTGCGTGCGATCGCCAAGGGCGAGGACATCACGCAGGATATTTCCACGCTGGAAAATCCGGCGATTCTCGATCAGTTGAAGGAAGCCGTTAATTGATCAACCAGTCGGGCGCGACGAAATGGCTTGAATCTCAGCCTGTCTGCGCCTGATGTGGCTTTTTGCGGCTGAACTGACTGTGGATGTGGGCTTGATCGAGTCCATACCGTTTACAATCAAGACCGCTATATCTTGTTAACCCGAAAGGAACCCTATGTCGCACTATCACGCAGTCGTCTGGCTCGATCATAACGAAGCGCACATTATGCATATCAGCCCGGATGACGTTGAAACCTCCGTGGTGAAGCCGGCTGAGCCGCATCGCAATCTGCAGCGCAAACGTGGCTCGGTCAGCGGCAACCGCCAGCCCGAAGACCAGCATTTTTACCACGAGGTGGTGGAGGCCATGCGCGGTGCAACGGAGATTCTGGTCGTCGGCCCAGGTCAGGCCAAGCTTGAACTGATCAAGCACATTCATGCCCATGATCCCAATGTTTCCAAGCAGGTGATCGGGGTGGAAACCGTGGATCACCCGAGCGACGCCCAGGTGGTTGCGTATGCCCGCAAGTACTTTGTTGCCAAGGACAGGATGCTGTCCCAGTAAGCAGGGTCGCCCCTTCACCGGGGCTTTTTTATGCCTGCTTCAGCGCCTTCGTGGTGGTGACCAGTTCCAGCACCAGCGTGTGCAGGCGTGCCGGCGATTTCAGCGCGCTGTTTTCCGGATCGAAGGCCGTATCCGCATTCGGCAACGAGAACTGGCCAGGCAGCACCAGCACGCCGAGCGTATTCAGCACTTGGCGCAGGTGCGGCAGCATGCGCATGCCGCCGAGTGAACCAGGGGAGGCGGCCATGATCGCGGCGACCTTGTTTTGATACGGTACCAATCCCGATTCGCCCTGCCATTCGCGCGACACCCAATCGATCGTGTTTTTCAGCAGCGGCGGCATCGAACTGTTGTATTCGGGGCTGGAAATCAGGAAGGCATCGTGTTCCTTGAACAGGGCCTTCAGGCGCAGTGCGTTGTCGGGCAAGCCATCCTTGTCTTCGAGATCGCCGTTGTAGAGTGGCAACGGGTAGTCCGCCAGGTCGATCAGGGTGACGATACCGCCTGCTGCGCGGGTGGCATCGACAGCGGCGTGAATGAGTTTGCGGTTCCAGGCGTCGCGGCGGATGCTGCCGGAAAAAGCGAGTATCTTGGTCATCTTGAGTCCCTGCATCAAACGGGAAAGTATATCTGAGCCTCGATCTTGAAGCGGGGCGCCCACGTGCAGGCAGGTTCCGAATGAGTGCTGAAAAATCTCCCCTCGTCTCCATGCGAATCGACAAATGGCTGTGGGCCGCGCGCTTTTTCAAGACGCGCAGCCTCGCCACCCAGGCGATCGAGAATGGTCGCGTCAAGCTGGATGGCGATCGCGTCAAGCCTGCGCGTGAAATCAAATCGGGCGACCGGCTGGAATTGCATGTCGGCGACTTTGCCTGGATCGTGACAGTGCGCGGCTTGTCGATGCTGCGCGGCCCGGCGCCGGTGGCACAGGCGCTTTATGAAGAAGACCCTGTCAGCCAGGCGCGTCGTCTGCAGCAGTTGAGCGACCGTAAACTGGCAGTCAACCCGGCTGCTGCGATCAAGGGACGTCCGACCAAGCGTGATCGCAGGCTGATCCACCGCTTTACCGATGAGTGACCGCCGGAATTAAGCGGGAGCTCGCTGCCGCAAAGCGGGCGTAAACGCATAAAATCAAAAGACTTCAGATTTTCTCTTATTACGATTTCCCCTGTGCTTTCCTTATTTTTGCATCATGCCGCGCGTTGGCTGGCCGCCCTGGCGGCGCTTGCCGCGCTGGGCTTTGCCGGCGCGGCCGCATGGATGTTCTTCTGGGTGCTGCCCAACATCGCCGACCATCGCGATACGCTGGCGCAAATGATGTCGCGCGCGCTGGGGCAGCGCGTGACGCTGGAAGCGGTGTCGGGCACCTGGCAGCAGATGCGTCCGGAGTTTTATCTGCAAGGAGTGCGTCTGTACGATCGGCAGAATCGTCCGGCCTTGTACCTGCCGAGACTGGAGGCGCAATTCGCCTGGCGTTCGCTGCTGTTGCTGGAGCCGCGTTTTTCACGTATCGAACTGCAGGGGCTGACACTGGGCGTGCGCCGCGCGCGTGACCGGCATTTTTATGTAGGCGGCATTCCCGTCAACCCGGCTTCGTCCGATAGCGGCTTTAGTGACTGGCTGCTACGCCAGGGGCAAGTGCATGTCAGCCAGGCCACGCTGACCTGGCTGGACGAGGTGCGTGCAGCGCCGCCGCTGGTGTTGACGGCGGTCGATTTCACCCTGACCAATCGCCTGTTTAACCATCGCCTGAGTTTGCGCGCCACCCCACCCGCCAGCCTGGCCCAGCCGCTGACGCTGGAGGTGCGGATGCGTGCACGCAAGGTCAACGACCTCAAAACCTGGAATGGCCATATCGATGCCGACGTGGCGGGCGTGGTGCTTCCGCAACTGGCGAATTGGCTGGCTTTGCCGGTACAGGTTCAGCAGGGCCGCGGGGCGCTGCGCGTCAAACTGGAGCTTGAAAAGGGCGTATTGACCCGCGTGACCACCGGACTCAATGTGCGCGGGGTCGAGACGACCCTGGCTGAGGGGCTACCTGCCTTGCGGCTGGCGCAGGTACGCGGCCAGGCCGTGTGGCAGCGGCTTGCGGACGAGCAGCGCGTGCGCTTCGACAATGTGCGGATTGCGTTGCCGGATGCTCCGCTGGGCGCGCCTTTCAGCATGGGGTGGATGTGGAGCGGCACGGCACATGAACTCACGGCACAGGCGTTGCGGCTGAATGGTTGGCAGTCGATGTTGCCGAGTCTGCCCATGCAGGACGCGCTCCGCCAGCGCCTTCAAGCGCTGCAGCCCCGGGGCATGGCCAACGAGTTGCGCGTGCGCTGGCAAGGGGCGCAGCCGGGGCTGGACAACTTTGATGTGAATGCCCGTTTTACCGATCTCGGCCTGGCTGCATCCGGCTCGCAGCCGGGCTTGACTCATTTCACTGGCCGCATCGAAGGCGATGCCCGTGCGGGTGTCTTCGAGCTGGATTCGCCCGGGTTGGTGGTCGATTTGCCGATGCTGTTTCGCGAGTCCCGGATCGGGTTCGATCAATTGCGCGCCCGCGGTGGCTGGAAGAAAACGGCGCGTGGCCGCTTGCTGATGCTGGACGAGATGGCCTTTGCCAATGCTGACGCAGCAGGGACGGCCAAGGGTCAGTACGAGTTGATCGCCGGCCAGCGGGGCGTGATTGATCTCTCGGCGCACCTTACCCGCGCCGATGGCCGCGCGGTGTACCGCTATTTGCCGACCAGCATTGGTGACCATACCGTTGACTGGGTGAAAGCCGCCACGCTGGCGGGCTACTCGGACGATGTCCGGCTGATCTTGAAAGGCGATCTGGCCCGGTTTCCGTTCGAGCGGGGCGAGGGCACGTTCAGCGTGGACTCGAAAATCCGCGATGCCGTGATCAACTATGCGCCCGGCTGGCCACACATCGAGGGGATACAGGCGCGCATGCTGTTTCAGGGCAAGACGATGGAAGTCACCAGCAGTCAGGCCCGAATTTATAACGTGACGCTGGCGCCGGTGCGGGTCGTGATCCCCAACCTGCTTCTGCACGATAACGTGCTGCTGGTGGAGGGCCTGGCGCAAGGGCCGGCGCAGGATTTCGTGCGCTACGCAAATGCCAGCCCGGTGGGTGAACATCTGCGGGGCTTTGTGACTGAACTGGATGCGCGGGGCACGATGCAATTGGGTTTGAAAATGCAGATCCCCCTGCGCCATAGCCAGGACACCACGATGGCAGGCAAGTTGTCGCTGCGGGATAACCGCCTGGTGTGGTCGGGTCTGCCACCCATTGAGCAGGCGCGGGGCGAGATCGATTTCACTGAAAAAAACCTGAGCATCAAAAACCTCACAGCGCAGTTTCTGGGCGGTCCGTTGCGCGTCAACACCCCCTCACGCCCCGGACAGGGGGGGGTGCAGATTCAGGCTCGGGGTCAAGCCAGCGTGAATGGAATTGCGAACTGGCTCAGCGCAGACCTGGCCAAGTATCTGTCTGGCCAAACAGCCTGGCGGGGACAGATTGAATTGCTGCCCGAAGGCGAGCGCATCCGGATTGAATCCGATTTGCTGGGACTGGATTCCCGCCTGCCGGCGCCGCTGGCCAAACCCGCTGCCCGGCCGCTGCCGCTATGGGTGACCATCCAGCCGCAGGGAGCGGACAAACAGATCGAGGTGAAACTGGGCCAAACAGTCGGTGCGGTATGGCGCAGCACGGCCGATGGGCGCTTTGCGCGTGGAGAACTCCGTTTTGGTGGGGCACCTGTGTTGCCGGTCGAGCCGGGTTTGCGTTTGGCTGGCAGCGCGCGGGGCCTGGATATCAGTGGCTGGCTGGCTTTGCTGCCCGATACCGAAGGCGGTCAGGGGCTGCCGTTGTCAGCAATGGATTTGAAGTTCGATACCCTGGACCTGCTGGGACGGCGTTTTCAGGATGTCCGCCTGCAGGGAAGCACTCGCAATGGCATTTTCCGCACCCAGGTGAGTGGCCGCGAGCTTAACGGGGTGCTGAACTACCGGCCTGCGGGTGCGCTTGCTGCGCGCGTGTCGGCACAGTTCAGGCAATTGACTGTTCCCGATGCAACATCAACCGCGCCCGCCAACGAGGCGGACGCGATGACGATGACGGCTGGCAAGTTTCCCCTGCTGGAGTTGACCGTCGACGATTTCCGTTTGCAGACGCGCGCATTGGGGCGGCTGGAAGTGCTGGCACATGGCACGCCGCAAGGCCTGTTGATCGACAATCTGCAACTGACGCACGCCGACAGCGTGTTTCGCATGAATGGTCTGTGGCATGAACAGGGCATCAGCGAAACGCGTGCGGATCTGAACCTGCGTGTACTGGATGCCGGCAAATTCCTGACCCGTTTTGGCTATCCCGACACGCTCAAGCGAGGCAGCGCTGCGATCAGCGGCAATGTCAGCTGGACCGGCTCACCTGCCGACTTCAGCCTGGTCACGCTGGCCGGGCAGCTTGAGTTCACCGCAAAAGGCGGGCAGTTTCTCAACCTCAACCCTGGTGTGGGCAAGCTGCTTGGCGTGTTGAGCCTGCAATCCCTGTCGCGTCGATTGAGCCTCGATTTCCGTGATATCTTCAATAAGGGCTTTGCCTTCGACGATATTGAAGCGGCACTGCGTATTGCGCGGGGGGTGGTGTATAGCGATGACTTTAAAATGAAGGGGCCGGCCGCCACGGTCAGGATGTCAGGGTTGGCCGACCTTAATCAGGAAACGGTGCAACTGCGTCTCAAAGTGATTCCAAAATTATCCGAAGGCGTGGCGATTGCAAGCGCGTTGATCGGCGGACCGCTGGCAGGCGTTGGCGTGCTGGCCGCGCAGAAGCTGTTGCGCGATCCGATTGAAGAAGCCAGCAGCCAGAGCTTCATGGTAACGGGATCCTGGCTGGATCCCGAGGTCACCCGCTTAGCCAAAACCCAAACCAAAACCCAAACCAAAACAGATGCACAGGCGACTGAACCTTGATTGTGGAGATTGAACATGACGACAAAAAAAATCACTCAACCTGTCCCCGCTAAATCCAGCCCGGCTAAATCCAGTCAGGCCAAATCAAGCGTGGCGCGTCCCAAAGGTGCCCAGGTCAAAAAATCGGCCCTGCAGGCTGATACGGTTCGGGTGGCGGCCATCCAGATGGCCTCCGGCTCCAACGTCCTGGCAAACCTGGCCGAAGCCGAGCAGCTCATCGAGCTGGCGGTCGATGCAGGCGCGCGTCTGGTCGCCCTGCCGGAGTTTTTCTGCATCATGGGGCTGAAAGACAGCGAAGTGGTGAAGTCACGCGAGGCCGAAGGCGACGGCCCGATCCAGGCATTTTTGTCGCGCATGGCAAAAAAGCACCGCATCTGGCTCATCGGCGGCTCGGTGCCGCTGGAAGCCAGCGTGGCGAACAAGGTGCGCAACAGCTGCCTGGTGTATGACGAGCGCGGCAAACAGGTCGCGCGCTATGACAAGATCCATTTGTTCGGACTCGATCTCGGCAACGAGCATTATCAGGAAGCCAAGCTGATCGAGCCTGGCGATTCGGTCGTGGTCATCAACAGCCCGTTTGGCCGTATCGGCTTGTCGATTTGTTACGACCTGCGCTTTCCCGAGCTGTACCGCGCCATGCCGGATGTCGACATCATTGTGGTGCCCTCTGCGTTTACCGCCACCACCGGCCGCGCCCATTTTGAAACCCTGATCCGCGCGCGTGCCATCGAGAATCTGGCCTATGTGATCGCCCCGGCGCAGGGCGGCTACCATCTGTCCGGCCGTGAAACCCACGGCGACAGCATGATCGTCGACCCCTGGGGCGTGGTGCTGGATCGCCTGCCGCGCGGCTCCGGCGTGGTCATCGCCAACATCAATCCAGCTTATCAGGCCAGCCTGCGCAACAGCTTGCCTGCGCTTAAACACCGCTTCATTCAATGTGCACAGATCGAGGTCAACGTCGCCGAGCGGCGCGTGTCGGTCAAGCGCGAGAAGCCTGCCAAATAATCCAGAACCGAATAGTCAGGAAACCGTGATGAACCCTATCGACGCCTTCGTACCGATTCAAACCGCCGAACAGCTTTTCCAGTCTGCCGAGGCCACGCTGCTGACCCCCAACGGCCTCGACGCCGACAAGCTCGCGCCGGTGTTTTCGCGCCTGATGTCGCACGACGTGGATTACGCCGACCTGTATTTCCAGTACTCGCGCTCCGAAGGCTGGAGTCTGGAAGAAGGCCAGGTCAAATCCGGCAGCTTCAACATCGACCAGGGTGTCGGCGTGCGCGCGATCTCCGGCGAGAAAACCGCCTTCGCCTATTCCGACGACATCAGCCTCGACGCATTGGGTGCTGCGGCCGACGCCACCCGCGCCATCGCCCGCGCCGGGCAGCAGCGGCAGACTGCCGTGGCGCGCCGCGGCGACAGTCGCCTGCTGTACAACGCGGTCGATCCGCTGGTGAGTTTGCAGGACGCCGACAAGGTCGCGTTGCTGGAACGGCTGGAGAAAAAAGCCCGCGCCATGGATCCGCGCGTGATCCAGGTCATGGCCAGCCTCGCCTCAGAATACGAAGTGATTTTCGTTGCGCGTTCCGACGGCCATCTTGCCGCCGACGTGCGCCCGTTGGTGCGCTTGTCGCTGCAGGTGATTTCGGAACAGGACGGCCGCCGCGAGCAGGGCAGTGGTGGCGGCGGTGGCCGCTTCGACTACAGCTATTTTACCGACGACATCCTCGAAAAGTACGCGCGCCAGGCGGTGCATCAGGCCAGCGTCAATCTCGACGCGCGCCCTGCGCCGGCCGGCAGCATGACCGTCGTGCTCGGTTCCGGCTGGCCCGGCATCCTGCTGCACGAAGCGATCGGCCACGGCCTCGAAGGCGACTTCAACCGCAAGGGCAGCTCGGCGTTCGCCGGACGCATCGGCGAGCGGGTCGCCGCGCCCGGCGTCACCGTGATCGACGACGGCACCATCCCGCTGCGCCGCGGCTCGCTCAACGTCGACGATGAAGGCAACCCGACCCAGCGCACCACGCTGATCGAAGACGGCATCCTCACCGGTTACATGCAGGACATGATGAACGCCCGTCTGATGGGCATGGATGTTACCGGCAACGCCCGTCGCGAATCGTATGCGCACCTCACCATGCCGCGCATGACCAACACCCTGATGCTGAACGGCGACAAGAACCCGGCAGAAATCATCGCCTCGGTGAAGAACGGCCTCTATGCCGTCAACTTCGGCGGCGGCCAGGTCGACATCACCAGCGGCAAATTCGTCTTTTCTGCTGCCGAGGCCTACATGATCGAAGACGGCAAGATCACCTACCCGGTCAAAGGCGCGACCCTGATCGGCAACGGCCCCGAAGTGCTGACGCGCGTGTCGATGATCGGCAACGACATGGAGATGGATTCGGGTGTGGGGACCTGCGGCAAGGAAGGCCAGAGCGTGCCGGTTGGCGTGGGGCAGCCGACGCTGCGGATCGATGGGTTGACGGTGGGCGGGACGGCGTAGGGCCAGGCGTGTAACCCACCAAGTGGGCGTGGTCGTTATGCTGAGCTCGGTGGCCTGACAGACGTTCACCTCCTGGTTTGCCGCAGACGTTGATGGCGATACGGTGAGCTGTCGCGGTAAGTTGTCCAAACAAATGGGGAGCCTGAAATGCTCCCCATTTGTTTGCGCATCAAGCCTGACTAGTGGTGCTGGAATCAGAACAGATTTATTTTGACGGTATTCGACAGATCGCTGCTTGCCAGGCCATGGCCGACTTGACTGTGATGTAGACGGTGCTGCTGGTGGCAAAATCCGGCACGCGATCCCATGCGTCGCTCGTGTTGCCGTCGACGACCAGCGCATGGGTCGATCCTGACATGTCCGCCTTGTTGGGGATGTAGCGGATATAGCTCTGTGGGCTATTCGACAGGCTCAACTGAATGGGAACGTACCTGCTGACGAGCGTTCCATCCGGGAGATGATCAGGCTGCTCGTGCCGTTCTGATTGACCAGCGTGACCATCAACTCTTCTGTATGCATGATGATGCGATCCGCCATTTCGCCGATTTTGTCGGCCATGACCAGAATACGGTTGGACATGCTGCCAATATCAGCCAGAAAACCTAAAACCGTCATCTGGATGGTATGGAGCAAAAATTACATTTTGAGGGTTCAAACGTCATCGTTACGCACCCGGTTATCGGGCTGGTGTACAAACAGCCGGGCAATCTGCTGAAGCGAGTCGTCCTTTCGCCAGCGCTCACAAATCAGCGCTTTCTGACTTTCCGTGTATATGGATCCGAGGTCTCTACTTCATCTGCAACACTCCTTCTGCTTACGCAGTTTCTAGTGTGTTGCATCCACCGGTTGAATCCGCCTGGAACAGCGGCCACTGCAGCTTCCACGCAGAAGTGGGTTGCTCCACCGAACTTCGTGCTTTCATTGCATCAGTCCGTTTCCAGGAACATGTTGTTTCAGAAGCTGGACGAAATCGTCGGGTGGGATTGGACGGCTGATCAGATAGCCCTGGATCACATCGCAGTGCATGGCCGCCAACAGATTCATCTGGGCAGCCTCTTCCACGCCCTCGGCCACGACGCAAAAATTCAATACTTTTGCCAGCGCGATGATGCGTTCAACGATGGCTTGCTGGCGGGCATCCGAGACCAAATTAATAATGAAGGCGCGATCGAGTTTGAGGATGTTGGCCGGAACCTGGGTCAGATAAACCAGCGATGAATAGCCTGTACCGAAATCGTCGAGTGCAATGTTGACGTTCATCTCGCGCAAACCGGCCAATGTGTCGCGTACATCGGACGAATAGTCGACTGCGGTGGTTTCCAGAATTTCAATTTCCAGGCGTTGGGGCGCCAGGCCGTTGACGTCGAGCGCGCTGCGAACTTTTTCCAGCAGGTTGCCGAACTGGAATTGGGCCGGGGAAATATTGACGGAAACGTTCAAGGAGGGAAGCCCCAACCTGTCCCATGCAGCCATCTGCGCGCAGGCAGTCTTCAGGACCCAATCACTCAGCCAGTCGGTCAGACCCATCTCGTCGAGCAAATGGATAAATAGTCCCGGGGGAACCAGACCGCGCTTGGGCGAATTCCAGCGTGCCAGCGCTTCGGCGCCGACAATGCGCCGACCGGCCAGTTCGAATTTTGGCTGGTAATAGAGGATAAGTTCCTGGCGGCTGATCGCTTCGCGTAAATCCTGTATCAGTTCGAACCGCGCCTGTGCTTTCTCGTTGATGTTTGCGGAATAGAAGCGGAAGCTACCGGGCTGCTGGCGCTTGGCCTCGTACATGGCGGCATCCGCCATCCTGAGTAAATCTTCAAAGTTCTCGGCTTCGTCGGAATGGAGCGCAAGACCGATGCTGGCGGAGATAGTGACTTGACGACCGGCGATGAGCATGGGCATGGCCAAGACTTCGTTGAGCTTTCGCGCCAGGGATTCGAGTTTGTCGGACTCGCTGCCCGGTGCGAGTTCAGGAACCAGGAGGATGAACTCATCACCACCCAGGCGCGCCACGGTATCGCTCTGTCGGATGTGGGACTTGAGCCGCTGTGCACACTCGATCAACAGCGCATCGCCCGCTGCGTGGCCGAGTGAGTCGTTGACCTGCTTGAAATTGTCCATATCCAGCAGTATCAACGCCACCGAGGTGTGTTCCCGCTCGGCACGCACCAGGGCCTGCTCCACCCGGTCGCGAAGCAACATGCGATTGGGCAGGTCGGTGAGCGCATCGTAGTGAGCCTGGTGGTAGAGTTTTCCCTCCCAGACCAAGTTGGAGGCCGCCACTGACAGCCGGTCAGCCACGCTGAGCCCGGCCGCCACGATGTCGGCGAAATCTTCCGGAAGCTTTTCGTAAGCCAGGATCAGAAGCGAATCGAGACTCCCGTTGACCCGGCTGGGAAACAGCAGGACTTCCTTCAGCGGCTCGTCGAATAGGGGTCGAAGGCAATTGTCGGATGGGGTGTCGAGTTGGAGTTGCAGCCAGGCTTGCTCGGCATCCTGGCTCAGCCACTCCCGGATGCCAGGGCAGTTCACTGCACCAAGCGTCTTGCCTGTCTCGTCAAGAGCGACCATGAACGTTCCGGTGTCATTCGCGCCGAGGCGGATGAGGCCGGCACTGTCGCAGGGGATAGCTTGGCGGATGTGGCCTAGCACTAACTGGACCAGGTAATCCATCGCGGAGGCACCGAGAATCGCCCGGTCCAGTTCCGCGAGCATTTGCAGCATGTGGAATTTGTACCGCAAATTGCCTGACATCTGGTTGAATGCGTGTGCCAAGCTGCCGAATTCATCCGTGCCCGCGTCTTGCACCATAACGCCCAAGTCGCCATTGGCGAGGCGGCGCGTGCTTTCCGTGAGCCGTTCCAGCGGCCGCATCTGGCGGCGAATCTGGTTGACCGCCAACAAAAAAGCAAGCGCGATAGCGGCCACGACAATGGCGGAAAAAACCTGCTGAAAGCGTTCTAGTCCCTTGAGGACGGCCTGCCTTGAGTCTGCCACCATGACGATAATGCCGGGATGCGCGTAGCCAGCCTGTAAGCGGGCTTGCCAGAGGGCCGCCAGATAATCAACGTCGCTGCCGTCTTGCCTGACCAGCCAGGGAAACACCCCGCCATTGCGCTGAGCCAGCAGTTGTGGCCAAGCCTCGGCACCAGGCGAGGCGAGGCCGGGTGTGCAATAGAGGGGCTGAAAATCTGCGCTCACCACGCAGTAATGCTCGGGCGCTTCCTCGTTACGCCAGAGACTTTGTTTATCCAGTTGGCCCCACAGCAAACGTTGTGTTTTCGGCAGGGCGGTCAGCATGGAGGGTGCCAGCTTCCCCTCCAGGAAGAGCAGGGTGCCGCCCTGGGAAAGGTGATGTACCTGTTCGAGCGTCAGTGCCGGCCAGGATGAATTTTCCAGAAGGCGGTAATTCAGGAACCCTGCAGGTCGCGGATTCGGTGTGGCGCCCGCTTGTGTCAGGCGTACGGCCTCCCGCTGCAGGTCGTCGGCCCGCCAGTTGAGGCTCTCGACGAAACTCATGCCTAGCGAACGACTATCCTGCTGAAGCCGGCGGTAGTTGACGTCCTCCAACATGCCGCCGACCTGGAAATAGGCAACGAACGCAACAACCCCCATAGGCAACAGGGCTGCCAGCATAAAGCTCAGCAACAGACGTCGGCCGATCGCGCTGTTGAGGAGGGGCTGTGCCACCGATCAGTGTTCCGAAGCGAGACCGATGAAGCCCCCGTTGCCCGCCCGGACGATATCGTCATGGGCCTTGGCGGCGGTCAACTGCTTCTGGGTGAGACCATCAGGTCCCATGCTGTAAAGATCGTAGTCGCTGTTGAGCGGGTT
>Ga0180009_10000329_pt1 | contig 67523 bp, 53 predicted proteins | sample OS_PC_MetaG_FD_123537 | JGI IMG/M metagenome (GOLD analysis project Ga0180009, IMG submission 123537) | Groundwater microbial communities from the Aspo Hard Rock Laboratory (HRL) deep subsurface site, Sweden - OS_PC_MetaG | ecosystem: Environmental > Aquatic > Deep subsurface > Groundwater... | reverse complement strand
TTAGAGTTATTACTCTACTCAAATTTGACGTGTGAACAAGATTTATACTAAATCCTGTCCCCGCTTCTTTTTTACTTGGTTATATCTTCTTACACCCGATTCTGTTGTCAATGAACTTAAGCTTTGATTATAAGATCTTTGTTAAATTTTTGCAAGAGAAAAATAAAAAAAAATCTTTTCTAAGCTACTGTAGTATAAACGCTTTTCAGTTTTTATACTACCACCATCCTTTTGATTTTCGCAACCCCCAAAAAGGGTTTTTTTTAAAAATCTGATGATGACTTAATTTTTGGTGGCGAGACCAGGAATCGAACCAGGGACACGGGGATTTTCAGTCCCCTGCTCTACCGACTGAGCTATCTCGCCAACCAAAACGTTAATATTAAGACCGGAGTTCATTAGTGTCAAGATAAAATGTCTTAAAAAATATAACCCATTCTAATCACGGATTTTTTCAGCTGTTTTTTTTACTTGTGAACCCACTCATTCGAACCTGAGGGGGAAATTGACGTTGGCATAAAACTTCCTTCAGTTCTTTTATCCCATGGTCCATAAAAAGATTTGTACTTGAAACGCCAGTAAAAATGGATTCGACGAGGGAATGTTGAATTTGATATATAATCTAAAATAAAAGGATTCTATTGTAGGGAACAAGGTCGGCTCGGTTTATCCTGCCGACTCTACAGTCTGCAGACCTGGTATTGTAATAATTTTAGAATACCAGGTCATAAGAGGCTTCTCCAATAAGCCTCTGCACCAGGTTGCCTGGCGCAGCACCGGTTAGATTGGACAGCATTCGCATTTACTTGTATGAGGAGGAGAACAGGACATAAAGTCTGATTTTGCTCGGGAAAATCGGTTTTTTGATCTTAAGTTTGAAAATCAATGCATTTGGTCATCAAAATTTGATCACAAAGGTGGTAGACTTAGGATCGGTATGGGGAGAGAATTTGGCAGCCACACTAAAAGGCTGTATTTTTATAAATGAGTCATTATTGTTAAACACCAGAAAAAATATGATATGAAGTTTAGACCTTGCATCGATCTCCATAATGGTAGTGTAAAACAGATTGTTGGATCAACTCTTTCAGCTAAGGCAGAAGAGAGCTTACAAACCAATTTTACGAGTAAAAATCCAGCTTCCTGGTACGCTGAGCTTTATAAATCAGATCAATTGACAGGTGGTCATGTTATTCGACTTGGACCCGGTAATGATGAAGCAGCACGGGATGCTTTGTCCGGTTGGAGAAATGGTTTTCAGTTGGGTGGCGGTATTACGGCAGAAAACGCTGAATATTGGCTTAACGAGGGAGCAAGTGATGTTATTGTAACCTCTTACGTGTTTAAGAACGGGCAGATTCATATGGATCGGTTGAAAAAGCTTTTTAAAACCGTTGGAAAAGAAAATCTTGTTTTAGATCTTAGCTGTCGAAAAAGGGAAGGGAACTATTGGATTGTGACGGATCAATGGCAAAAATTCACTGAAGTAAGAGTTGATGATGCCAGTCTGGACTTTTTTTCTGAGTACTGTCATGAATTTCTGATACATGCAGTTGATGTTGAAGGGAAATGTAATGGCATTGAAGAAGAGCTAGTTGAATTGCTGGGAAACTGGAATAAGACGCCAATCACTTATGCCGGTGGGATATCAACCTGGGAAGACATAGAAGCCATTAGAATTAAAGGAAGAGACAGATTGGACTTTACCGTTGGGAGCGCATTGGATATTTTTGGTGGAACCAAACTGAAATACAAGGATTTGGCCGAATTATCCAAAACACAGGTATGCTGATATGTTCACCATTGGATTGATTGAACCGCAAATTCCACCAAATACGGGAAATATTGCCCGTCTTTGTGCTGCCACCAAAACAAAGCTCGAAATTGTAGGTAAGATTGGCTTTGAATTAACTGATCGCTACTTAAAAAGAGCAGGCCTGGATTACTGGCAGTATGTCAACTGGGAATATTTCCCTGATGTTGAAACCTATATTTCCGGTTTGCCAAAAGACAGGATCTATCTTCTAACCACTAAAGTAGGCACTAGCTATACCTCCGTGGAATTTAAGGATGGCGATTATTTACTTTTCGGCAGTGAAACCAAGGGCATTAATGAATCCTATTTAAACCGCTTCCAAGATCGCTGCTACACGATTCCCATGGCAAATAATGGGGTTAGGAGTTTAAATCTTAGTTCATCTGTCGCCATTGTACTTTATGAAGCATTGAGACAAAACAACTGGAAGACGTTTTAACAAACTATTGCTATGAAAACAATAATTTAACAACAATCAATTATTAAAAGTCATGCTAATTGAAATCCACCCACATAATCCACAACCCCGCTTAATTAGCCAGGTTATAGAATTGATTAAAAACGATGGGGTGATAATATATAGTACAGATACCACCTATTCATTTGGATGCAGCATACAAAGCAAAAAAGCGATGAAACGCATCTATCAGATAAAAAAGATTGATAAGAAGAAACCGTTGACTTTCATCTGTAACGATACCAAGCAGTTCCAGCAGTATACTAAAGGGGTCAGTACTCCAATTTTTCGAAAGATTAAATCTATTGTACCAGGCCCCTATACCTTTATCTTTGAAGCATCAAAAATGGTTCCCAAGATAATGCTTTCTCCAAGATCAACCATTGGTGTCCGTATGCCGGACGCAGCTATTGCCACAATGTTGGTGGAACAAATGGGAGAGCCGATTCTTAGCAGTAGTTTACCCAGCGAAGGCCTTGAGTTTCATGATCCTTATGAGATCCATGAGGAGTATGAGAAGCTGGTTGATTGTGTCATCGATAGCGGAGGTCTGTATCTGACCAGATCAGCCATTATTGACTTTTCTGTTGACCCGGTCGAGATAATCAGGGCTGGTGATGCTGATCTGGGATGGATTGTTGATTAAGTTGACATTATCACTGTTACCCGGGAATTTTTTTCGGAATATTAACACAATATATAAGCCTGCCGCTTTTGGCCTTAAAGTTTTGCAGCTCCTCAATTAAAAACCCGACACAGGATTGAGTATCTTTGGCTTTCCAAGCCTTCTCCGGAAGTAAGTGGAGAATCAAGTACAAGGCTTCGTAATATAAAACCGCATTCTTATTTGAAAACTCAACTTCGCCAAAGATTTTAAGTTTCCCGTTAATTACCACCTCTCTGCTTAAAATCCTGCCGAATTTTTTCTTATTAGTCTCAGAAAAAAGCAGTATGTAGGGAAACAGATCCTTTTCTTCAATAATGATGGAATTTGCAGTTTTTAAATGGGTTATTCCTATTGAGATCATGTAATTTCCAAAGGTGTAGGAAACGGCATGTTCAACTATTCGGCTTTGATTTTCAAAACGAATCTCTTTGACTTTATTGTTGTTGTTTAGCGAAGCGAATAACCTCTCAATGCAATCATAAAAATCCATTAGTAGATTTTCATTCTTTTGAAAGATCCTGGTATTGTAACCAAAATCCTTGTGAGTAGCTCCTTCATGTTCGCCTCGAAAGCCGATGATATCGGGCTCAACCATCTGAAAATGCTGAGTCATGATGGCAAAGCTTTCCAGGTTTTTCGGAATGATCTCCCCGTTTTTATACGTTAAGTCTGCATCTCTTCCGGAAACACTGTCGAACTCAGCTTTTTCCTCCTCACTTGTTTCTTTGATAAAAGCGTTGTAGGTACTCCTGATGATATCCAGAACCTTGACAATCGGCTCGGCTGCCTTGGAAACACTTTTATCAATTACCTGGATTATGCCGGACCAGATCGTTTTAAGAATTGTCCTAACAGACATACGCTGAATTTCCTGAAATTCCTCAGAAAAATCTGTTCTGGAAAGATGCTGCAGGCTGACTTTCATCCTGACAATCAGTTTATGAATAGTTGTGGGGGTGAGCCTGTCGAAAAACTGTTTTTTTGCAAGCAGAGTTGTTTTTTCCTGAAACAACTCCTCATCAATCATGCTGTCTATGAGTTCGTCTTCGGGTCGCAGTTGTTTGTTGGCTACCAAACATCCGGCCAGAATTCTGCTGACGTCAATCGGGTCCATCTCTTTGAACCTGCCGGGTTTTGTAAGTCCATGCAAAAAAGATTTATAGTAAAGATGACGTTTAACTGCATAATTATATAAAGAGCTATGAGATTGGATCATTGTTACAAAATCCAGAGTTATTTTCCTGACAACAGACTCTTCATCTATTATCTCCTGATAGATAAAACTCGATTCCGTATTGATATTTGATTTTATCCGAAAAGTTCCCGGCTCAAAAGCTGTCAAGAAGAACTCAATTGGAGAATTGATATCGCCGAGTCCGGAGACAAAATCGTCCTTAAACAATCCAATCAGAGTTTTGGCCAAATCTGAAATAAAGGTATATAACAATCCGCGTTCAATGTGTAACGTTTTGGGATCAAAAAGTTTATCATCCGCAACCAGTAGTTCGACATTCTTATTGATGCTAAGAAAGGTAGGTAAAATGAATTCACAAATCGCCTTTTTCTGATCCTCCCCCTCCAGAATTAATAAAGCCGGAATAAGCTTACCTATGCTGATCTGGTTACGGAAGAAATTTACGGTTTCCAATATGAAAAATCTTTTTTTTGCGGACAGATGGTTTACACTTTCCTGCATATTCTTGAGTGCCCGATGAACCTCTTCCACGACTTCCGCTGCTACTTGAAACTCTTGGTTTTTCTCGAAAAAGACATCCACATCCTTATCAGTCAGAATCGGGGAATAATCAATATGCTCTTCCAAGGTCTGGTTTTTTACCTTTTCCCTATTTTCAGGCAGATCTTGTTGTTTCCTATGATGATCGACAAAAAGCTCAACTTGTCTCTTAAAGGTGTCGATATCGGCAATTTGGGGTCCTTTAATATTTTGAGTATCCATAACTTTCGTTCTCTTTAAAAAGATACAAGTATTCTTACATAAACGAGTAAAAACGGTTGTTTCGCTGTAAATAGTAACAAACCTGAATAAAGTCAGAAACATATACCTGAGAAATGTTACCTTTTTCAGGTGTTTTTTCTAAATACTCCAAAACAGAGTGATCTAATTCATCGTTTTTTTAAAACCCAATCACTATTAATCGGATGATAAGTTTTCTTAGCTTGCACCGAGACCAGGGTTCTTTCAGGTAAAATCAAAGCTGTAAGCTTTTTCCCATAGACACAACCCGTATCCAATCCAATGGAATTTTGACGTACAACTCCTTCCAGTGCTGCCCAGTGACCAAAAACAACAAGCTTGGAATCGGTGTATAGTTCAAACCATGGGGTGTTTTTGGGATGATCCAGAATATCGCCCTTCCCATCCCAGGTTCTAATTGCAGTCAGGATTTTGGGATCAGTCACCTTTGGACTTTTCCCTGGAGCAAGACCGCCGTGAACCAGAATAAACTCGTCATTTTCGATAAATAGTGGCCATTGTTCAATATCATTCAGAAAATCATCAAAGGCAACTCCGAATTCCGCCCGAAGTCTCTGACAATATTTGCTGATTCCATGGTTTTTCATATCGGTAAGAATATGCCATTCATGATTACCCAGAATCGAAACTGCTTGTAACTCCTTGTATCTATGATAGGTTTCCTTGGAGTAAGGCCCCCTGTTGATGATATCTCCGAGAAAGTATAGACTGTCCTTTTCAGGTCGATAATTAACCTTAGCCAACAACAGATCTAATTCTTCAAGGCAACCGTGAACATCTCCTATGATTACCGTTCTTTTTGATTGAGAGTCTTTCATTCAAATAAACCTTTTAGAATCGGAAACCGGATATTATCATATCCTATTAGTATCATTTACGTGATAAATATGGTTTTTTACAAGCCTGTTGGCGCATTCCCATAAAATTTAAGTGCTTTATTCCGATTCAGTCTGTTTCCGATATCGATACGATTTCCAATCCAAATCCCTCTTTGAATTTGTGAAAGAGAGATACTTCCAGAACAATACCGAAAAAGATCTCGATCTTATTATCCAGGATAGAATCCGGCTTAACAGTAATCCGGTTGACCCGTCCACTATTATCTGCACCGGAGACTGGCTTGAGTATACTCACTTCCGCGATGATGAAGAGCTAATTGATTGCGACATTGACATTCTCTATGAAGATGAATTTATCATAGCAGTCTCCAAACCTGATTATTTACCGGTAACACCTTCGACTCGCTACTACTATAACTCAATGGCCATCCTGCTTAAGGAAAAGCTGAACAGTGAAAACGTCAGCCCTGTTCACCGGTTGGACATTGAAACCAGCGGTGTTCTGGTATTCGGAAAGAGTAAAAGTATCCGCCGCAAAATTCAGATGATGTTCCAGGATCACAGGGTGGAGAAGCAGTATCAGGCCATAGTATTTAATACACCGACTGTTAGTGAAATATCCGGTAATCTTGTTCTGGATGAGAATTCAAAGATCTTCACCAAACAAAAACTTGAGGAAACGGGTCAGGCTAACAGTCTTACGCTGATTAAGAGGAAAGAGATTTGGGGAGATTATACACGCTTATGGATCAAACCGATAACCGGCAAAACAAACCAGATCAGGGCTCATTTGGCGGCAATTGGCTGTCCTATTGTTGGAGATAAAAAATACTATCCGGATGAGGCAATCTTTTTGGATTGGTTTTTACATCGGGATATCAATCGTATTCTGCCCACAATCAAACTGCAACGCCAGGCTCTTCACTGTGACTACTTGTCTTTTCTTCATCCGGTATCAGATCAGAAAATCACCATTGAAGACAATACGGAAAAATGGCAGCAGAAAATTGATCAACTACTAAATTAATAACCCATTATCAAATTTCAAAATTATGAATTACATCGTCATTCGCTATTCTGAGCTGGCTTTAAAGGGTAAAAACAGGAACTGGTTTGAAAACCTGCTGATGAAAAACATCAGAAAACACTTGTCTCAATTGGGATCAGTCACTGTCAGCAAGGTCTACGGGAGAATCATTATTGAGAACGAAGCCCAGCTGGACAAAACAATTTCTGTTTTAAAATATATTCCCGGTATTGCTAATTTTAGTATCGCACATCCTTCTACGCATGAGATGGAATCTATCTCGGAAAAAGTGGTTGAACTCTTTGATGATTATCTACTTGAGCATAAAACCAAGCCGAAAACCTTCAAGATACAAACCAGGCGAAGCAGCAAAGATACTCCCATGAATTCTCAAGAGATCTCCGCCGCCATGGGCGGTGTTATCCTTGATCATCACCCCGAACTGAAAGTCGACCTACATGATCCCAATGTAATAGTGGGTATTGAGATCTGGGCAAAAAACCGTTCCATTATCTATATCGATAAAATCCAGGGACAGGGAGGTCTGCCTGTGGGATCAGCCGGGACAGTGATCTCCTTTATCAGTGGCGGAATCGACAGCCCCGTTGCAGCCTGGTTCATGATGAAACGGGGTTGTACTCCGGTTTATCTGCATTTCCATTCCTATCCTTTTATTGGAGAACAGAGTCGACAAAAAGTCATTGACCTGGTGACTCATCTGAGCCGGTACCAACCTAATTCAACCCTGATCATCGTCCCCTTTGCCGATATTCAAAAAGCGGTTCGTGAATCATGTGAGGAGAAAAACCGTACTATAATTTATCGAAGGTTGATGTACAAGGTAGGTGAAGCCCTGAAGCGGAGATACAAAGCCATGGCATATGTAACAGGGGAAGCTGTTGGTCAGGTGGCATCGCAAACACTGGAAAATCTGGCATGCACCGAAGCGGCTTCAACATTGCCGGTGTTAAGACCTCTCATCGGCATGGACAAGGCTGAAATCACTGAATGGGCGAAACGAATCGGTACTTATGAGATCAGTATTCAACCCTTTTCCGATTGCTGCACGGTATTCCAACCTCGAAAACCTGAAATACGTGGAATTCCGGCTAAAATCGTCCACGATGAGAAAAAATTGGATCTTGACGAACTAATCGCTGCTGCAGTTGAAAATGTTGAAATTCTGAAAATGGAAACAAAAGTGGAGAACAAATTCTGGAGCCGAAACGAGGATGATAGGCTAAATCGGCATCCATATAAAAAAACAAGGATTAGTTTTTAGCGAGGTATCTGGTCAAGATTTCCGTTAACTTACTAAATTGCAAGGGTTTGGTGAGATAATCCTTTGCGCCTGCCTCAAAAGCAGCTTGTTTTTGACTACTCAAAACATCGGCAGACAGAACAACAATGGGAATGGTGCTCCCTTTGGGATCTTCAAGTATCCTTTTTGTGATTTCCAGGCCACTGATATCCGGGAGCCGGACATCCATCAGAATAAGATCAGGTTTTAAAGACAAAGCTTTCTCTATCCCCTCTTTTCCGGTGGTTGCCAGCTCCATTTTCACGCCGAATTTATCAAACAGAACAGACAAATAATCCCGGGTCATTTTATTGTCTTCAATAATTAGGACAGTGTTATTGGAAGAAAACTCTTGTGTGTTCCAGGCAGCTACAGGTTCACCTGGATCTGTTTGTTTTGATTCAATCAGCGGTAGATACACAACAAAACAGGTCCCATCACTCTCGGAGCTTTGCAAACTGATTCGTCCGCCCATCAGCCTGACATTCTCCCGGACAATGGCCAGTCCTAATCCTGTTCCCTCATGTAATCCTGTCACCGAATTACCAAGCTGTTCAAAGGGGTAAAAGATAATTTCCCGGTGTTTTGCGGGTATCCCGATCCCTTCATCTTCCACATCAATTAAAAGCTCACCTCCTTGTTTTTTAAGTTTAAACCAAACAGACTTTCCCTCCGGGGTAAACTTGATAGCATTTCTGACAAGATTTAACATCACCTGGTTTAATCTGTTATGATCCGACTGTATGAAATCCGATAAATCGGAATCATAACTGTAATTAAAGATCAAACCTTTTTTTAAGGATTCTATTTTATTGATTTCATATATATCTTTTACCAGTTGTCTGAGATTAACTTCTTCCAGTGCTATCTCCGATTTTCCTGCTTCAATTTTTGATATATCCAGGATATTGCTAATCAATTCCGAGAGTTGTTCTCCACTGGATTTGATGTTTTGAAGAAAATGAGAAAAATTGGCAGGCAGCTTCTGATCTTTGCTATCATTCACCAGGATCTGGGCAAACCCGAGGATTGCATTGAGGGGAGTTCGAATTTCGTGGCTCATATTAGCCAAAAATCTACTTTTAGCCAGATTTGCCAGCTCGGCTTCCTGCATCGATTTTCTCAGTTTTGCTGATTTTCTCCCAACCTCTCTTCGAAGTGTCCAGGACCAAAGCAATAAAATCAGAACCACAACTAACAGTGTTACCAAAATATACTTGGCATACCGGATTCTTTTTTCCAGCTGTTTGTCATTGAGTCGCTCACTGAGCCATCTGTTATGGATCTTTTCCAATTCTCCGTTGCTCTTCAGTTGGTCTATTCCATCGTTGAGCACTGTCAGTAGATCAACATCCCCTTTCCTCACTGACAAACGGTACAGTATCGGCATAATGGGCTGACCGACGGCTTTCAACATGCGCGTGTCACTTTCCCTATTTTCCTCACTGATTTTATTTATAGTATTCATACCGATAGCATAAGGTGCTATTACAAAATCGTGTCTGCCGCTATGGAGAATCTTTATCGCCTCGGGAAGAGAGATGGCATAATTAATTTTTTCCAAAAGCCCCAATGGTTTTATAAATTCCTCAATGGCTGCATCACTCTGCAAAGCTATCAATTCCTTATTCTGAAGATCAGCTACACCTTGAATCTCGGAATCCGGACGAACAAAGATCGTATAATAATCCGTACTGTAAGGAATCGAAAAATCAAAGATATGACTGCGGGGATCAGTAGCGAGAATACTCAGCAGCATATCCACCTTGCCAATCTCCAGATTTTTGAGAGCCACTTGCCATGGGGTAAATTTGAACTCAACATCAAAATCCATCTTTTCAGCTATCCTCAGAATGATTTCGACATCCTGCCCCATGGGGTTGCCATCTATATCCAGGTAGGTATAGGGAGGATAATCAAAATCTCCGCCAACAATGATTTTTTTCCTTACAAGACCCTGATCATTAGCCATAATATCCGGGAAAAAAAATGAAGTGGAAAATAAAAGAAAAATAGTTACAACATTTAAAAAAATATATCTCATAACCCCTGTAATTGATTAAGAATATTACCCAACAACATAATCGAAAATCTACAATCATCCTCGTACTTCATCTAACCCCTGCCGGTAAATAACCTCAAGTTGTGGTTTCCACTCTGTTCAAAAGCGATAAAGCTTTCACTTATGATACGGGCAATATTAAAAACCGAAAACTCATTGTTTGATCATTCATTGACGTTGTACGATAGAACACAGGAATTCTCCGCAAACGGAGCTCCAAACCTGGTGAAAAAGCTGTTTTCGTACATATTTCTCACAATAGTAACACAAACAACAGAAATCATATCCGAATGAATGAAAGGAATTATTACAGAATCATCCTGGTAGATGATCACGAGGTTTTCCGGCTGGGTCTAAAGACATTAATCAAAAGAGATCCGGAGCTGAAAATTGTCGGGGAAGCAAAAAATGGAAAAGACTTATTTGCTTTATTGAATCTTGTTTCCTGTGATTTGGTAATACTGGATCTGCTAATGCCAGAGATGGACGGTTTTGCCATTTTAGAGGAGTTGTCTCGCAACCACTCTCAGGTTAAACGTTTGGTCTTATCGATGAATACCAGTGATTCATCAGTCCAAAAAGCCTTAAGAAAAGGAATCGATGGTTTTATCAACAAAGAGGAGGTCGCAAAAAAAATACTAACTGCAATACAAGAGGTCAGAAACAATAAAAAGTTTTTTTCCAATGACATTCAGGAATATATCCTTTCAAATTTCGATTCCCTCATGCAAAACAAGACCCTTCTCACAAAGATAACAGCAAGAGAAGAGGAAGTCGCAGGCCTGATTGCATCCGGGATGAGCAACAAGGAGGTTGCCAGTACATTAAATATCAGTAATCATACCGTTCAATTTCATCGCTCCAACCTCATGAGAAAACTCAACCTGAAAAATACCGCCGATTTGGTCAAATTTGCTATTAGACATGACTTGTTTCCCAAATAAACACCCCTGCCAATAGCTATACCCTCTGTCTAAAATCCTATAAACGCCCGTAAATCTGTGTCTGGTCCGTGTAAGATCCTTTGTTGTTTTTTTTTGACAACAGGCTGAAAACTCTATACAATTTCGGTGTCCAAAAGTGAGTAATATCCACGGATACAGGCTGAAATCCAGATTTTTTGCCTACGCTTTTATTCTGATGGTTTTTTGTAAATGGTCATGACTCAACAGCAACAAACTGAATTAGAAGGAGAAAAAATGGGTGAAAAAGGACATGGCGGCAAGGAGATTGTTGAAAGAATAATGAATCCCGCTGAAGTCGCCGGAAAAATAAAAGGTTTGACCCCGGTTCCTATCCGAAGTCAGATCGCTAATGAAGTAATTGATATCTCTTTTGGTTACTTTACACCCCTCCAGGGATTCATGGGAAAAGCTGATGTTGATTCTGTCTGTAAAAACATGAAGCTGACCGATGGAACTGTCTGGAGCATTCCTATTATCTTTGATGTGACTGAACAGGAAATAGCTGAATACGGGATTAAAGAGGGTGAAAATATCCTGCTGACATTTCAAGGTAATCCCATGGCTGTTTTTGAAGTCAAGGAGATTTTCCAGTACGATAAAAAGGAGATGGCCAGGGCTGTTTATGGAACCGATGAAGCAGCACACCCGGGCTGTTCAAGAACCTATAACTATAAAGATAAGTTTATCGGGGGAAATATCACTCTTGTAAACAGACCAAAAATCAATACACCTTATGAACCTTATTTTATCCCTCCCCTGGAGATGAGAAAAAGGTTCAGGGAAAAAGGCTGGCAGCGAATCGTTGCGCACCAGACCAGAAATGTTCCACATACCGGGCATGAATGGCTTATGAAGGGAGCGTGGTTTCAGACTTACGCCGAGCTTCCCATCGAAAAACCTCTGGTGGGGGTGCTGGTAAATGCCATCATTGGCGAAAAGCGAAAAGGGGACTATATCGACGAAGCCATTATTCTAACCCAGGATGAACTAAGAAAATCAGGCTATTTTGGAGACCATAATCACCTGACCTCATTAACGTTCTGGGACATGCGCTATGCCGGTCCCAGGGAAGCCATATTCCATGCCGCTCTAAGAACCAATCTTGGTCTAACGCACCATATGTTCGGTCGGGACCACGCCGGAGTCGGCTCATATTATGGTGCCTATGATGCTCATAATCTGCTCGCCACGGTTCAGGACGAATTGAATATAACTCCGGTTTACTCAATGAACTGGCTGTACTGCCCGCATTGCGGAGAAATCACATCGGAAGGGCTGTGTAATCACGGGAAAGAGCAGCAGAAGTTTAGTGGTACCCTCATCAGAAGCATTGTGCAGGATGGGGTTAAGCCTCCACGATTGATTTTCAGACCGGAAGTCTTTGATCTGGTGCTGGAATGTGCCGAAAAATATGGATTCGGGTCTCCATTCGTGACTGAGGAATATCTAGAAAAACGAACCCCTGTATTTGTAATTCCACCATTGGCATAGGAGGTACTTAAAATGGCAGAAGGTAAATATCCGATCAACATCTGGGTGAATGAAGAGCGATATGAAAAGCTACAAAATGCTGGACTGGCTGACATGTGTAAGGAAAAACTAGCCGGAATGAAGGTCATCATGGTCTATGCCGATGATGCTCAAAAAGATAAAATCCTGAAGGTTTTCCCAACAGCAAAATTCGATACGGCCACCACCAAAAGCATTGAACTCCTTCCCCGTGAAGTGAAAGATAAAATTTTTGATGTGGTCGTCGAACGAAAGAACATTGATATACTGGAGGAATTTCTCCGCGATTATTGATTGTTGTTCTTAAGCCGTTGATTTGAAGCCATCAAGGTATTGCAGAGAAACTCATGATGTTTTTCCAAGTCTAACAAAAGAGTTACAGGGATTTTGATTCAGGTTTTTAACATACCTGAGACGAATAGCCAGACAAAAGAAAAATACATTTTACATTTGGTCAGGGGTTGAGGTGACAACCTTAAAAATTTTGAGAAAGGTTTATCACCTCAACCCGACTTTGAATAATAGCCAGACAATGCTTCCAAACAGATAGGATCTCCGGTGTTGTCATGGGCAGCATTAACTGAAAAACTGATTGGATTAACAGCATAATTTTTCTTGTTTTATACAGAAATCGAGCAGCGAAACACTAAAAAATGTGTCCCTCACAATGTGAGGATCATTGATTTAACCGAGCATCCTGCCTTCCATCCCTACCGAAAGAAATCCCTTGTTCCCGGCTGTTGTTTTGACTATTGTAAGATGAGTCACCCCCATTGAGTCATTTTTGAATCATCCAAAAGTGACAGAGATAACTAAATATTACAAACATATCAGATATGTGGCCTGTGAGCAGGAATCAAATCAAACAATTCTTGATAATACCGTTTATTCTCATCGTCAATAACTCAATATTTGCGATGGTTCCAAAGGCTGCAGAAGATAGTAACAGCACTTTCCTCAGCAGCCTTGAAGTTTATAAACCTATCTATTTTCTTAACACGTGGTTTTTTGATCATGAAGGCAAAGATGAGGGATATCACGACCGGGAAATTCACCTTCAGTTCAGTTTTAAAAAACAGGTCTATCAAGCGGTTTATTTTGGGTATTCTCACAAAGCGTTCTGGCAAACCTATGATAGAGAGAACTCCCGCCCCTTCAGAGAACAGAATTACAATCCGGAGGTTTTTCTGCAATTTTCAGAAATGGAACCATTGGATCTTGTCAGAGTCGGAATATGGGAGCACGAGTCTAATGGTGATAAACAAAGGTATGATGAGGAGGGAAACGAAGTAAACTATTCCCGAACCTGGGATAGGTTTTACCTTTTTGGGGAAAAAAAATTAACCAAACATTTGAGTTTGGGATTAAAGCTCTGGATTGTAACCAGTCTGAAAACTGAAGAGTACAGGACTTTCTACGACGATAACCCCGATATGCAGCAATATATGGGAAGCGGTGAAATCTATGTTACCATCCCTCTCGCCCATGCTGATTTTACCGTCATGCTAAGACGTGGTTGGAGAGAGGGGACAGATACGATTCGAGTTGATGGCCGTGTGCCTGTTCTCAAGCTGTTGGGAACAGAAGATAGCGGCGTAGATATCTTTTTTCAGTATTTCTATGGCTACGGAGACAGCCTCATCGATTACAACCGTTGCATAAGACGGTTTTCACTGGGAATCTCTTTTACTGGATAGATTACTTTGGAGTTATTATGCGAATTGAACAATTTGATTTTGGGACGACAAAAGATGGTGTTTTGGTGAAAGGGTACCGACTTAAAAACGCCGACCATTTATCCATATCTGTTATTAACTGGGGAGCAACCCTGATCTCGGTGAAGACCCCGGACAGGAATGGAATTGTAGAGGAAATCACCTTGGGATTTGATACCTTCAAAGATTATGAAGATCACAGTCCTTACTTCGGTTCAACAGTTGGCAGGGTAGCGAACCGAATCAAAGGAGGCTGTTTTGATCTTGATGGTGTCCAGTATCAGATGGAAAAAAACGAGAACGGGATCAATCATCTTCATGGTGGGAAAAAGGGAATCAGTAAGGTGGTATGGGAAATTGAAACAGAAAATGCGACGGATTCGGCGTCCATTAGGTGTAAATATTTCAGCAAAGATGGAGAGGAGGGATATCCGGGTGATCTGAGTATTGAGATGACTTTTACCCTCACCGAGTCCAATGATCTGATTTTTGATTATCAGGCAACCACAACCAAAACATGCCCGTTGAATCTAACTAATCATGCCTATTGGAATCTCAGTGGAGGGAAAAAAAGATCTGTCTTAAATCATGAACTTCAGTTGAATTGTGATGCTTTTTTACCCGTTGATGATCATTTGATTCCAACCGGCGAGATAAAACCGGTGGCAGGAACACCATGGGATTTTAGAAAGGCCAGAAGCATCGGCAAAGAGATCGAACAGGCCGGGGGTTATGATCATTGTTATGTTTTTCGCCGGGACAGGGGAGATTGTGAACAAATAGCCACGGTGTTGGAGCCGATTAGTGGGAGAGAGATGATAGTATACACCACAGAGCCGGGTGTTCAGTTTTATAGTGGGAATTTTCTTCACAGAAAAGAGAAACAGGGATTCAAGATTCATGACGGGCTCTGTTTGGAAACACAATTCTTTCCCAATGCCGTTAACCAGGAAAGCTTTCCTTCAATTCTTCTAAAACCAGGAGAATTCTACAGTCAAAAGACAATCCACCGGTTTAGCACCAAGTTAGCGGATTAATCTGAACTCCAATATTCAATTATCCGGCTTATTTACTGAACAGTTTTAAATTGTTATCTAATCTATTGAAATTAAAAATCATAAAAATCTGACATATTGTCATTCCATGCCTGACACGGAATCCATAATTATTTCAAAGCGCTGGATACCGGATCAAGTCCGGTATGACAGAAAACCCTAAACTCTCAAGTCATTTTGATAAACAATGGTTGATGTTCAAACATTGCAAATTCTGGCAATCATTTTTCTAGCTACCTTTATTGGTTCCACCTTCGGTTTTGGTCTGGGGTTGGTAGCCATGCCCCTGTTGGCGTTTATTGTAGATCTTAAAACGGCCACTCCCCTGGTAGCAATCGTGGCGGCCACAACCGCCTTTTTTATTTTCATAAACAACTGGCGTCAGGTCAATTTCAAGAGTATTTGGAAAATGATTCTGGCGAGTATAGTGGGAATTCCTATCGGTTTGTATATCTTGAAGGGAGCCGGTGACAGTTTCATGAAAACCATGTTGGCCCTGATGATTATCCTGTTTGCCGCTTATTCGCTTTATGGTCGTGGCAGGTTGAGGCTGGCAACAGAAAGGTCGTCAGTTATGTTCGGTCTTCTATCCGGGATTATCGGTAGTGCATATAATATGGGAGGCCCACCGGTTATTATCTACGGGGCCCTGAGAAACTGGCCCCCGATAACCTTCAGGGCAACCATGCAAAGCTTTTTTCTGCCTGTTGGCATCTTCATAGTCATTAGTCACACCCTGGGAGGACTGGTGACATCAACGGTTTTGAGATACTACGGCTATAGCTTTCCAATTCTAATCTTTACTACCTTCATGGGTGGGATTCTTAATCGTTCCATCCCAACTGAACGATTTAAACGCTATATCTTTGTCTTTCTTCTGCTCATCGGCATTTTTCTTTTGTTGAAAACGATGTTTTAAGGTCATGGAGTAAAGATTCCCCGGTATTTGTTCTGCTTTTACCTTCGGTGGAGTGATTCATTTTCCTGCCATTAACCAAGAAAATACTCCTTTCCAAAAGTATATTGCCATTCGATGATTTACAATACTGGTTGGATTGATTATTTCCAATATTAAATTAGAAAATCGCTCCTGGAAAAAATTGATAGTAGGTACAATTTACTTCAGTCTTTTGTTTTCCAGTAATCAGAAAGAGTACATACTATTTTTTGTTTTTCTTTAATATTTATTAAAATATTAAAGAAAAACAAAAAGATAAGTCATAATATCTTATTCGACGACTGCCCGATAGATATCTACAAAGGTAAGATTTTTTTCCCCGCGTTCCTTTGACAATAATTGGTTTAGTTGTTATATTCGCATAATGCGATAAAAGGAACATTAAAGTACTTTTTATCATTCATTTTTAAGAAATTACCTAGAATCAATTGGCATTTGGGTTTCCATCGAAAGTGTATTTAAACCAGAAATACTGGGACCATGACCTGTTTGACTGCAAGGTTGGGCTTGGATTCAAATGACTATTATAAAAAGAATCTGGTGTTTTTAAAATGAGATCCAGAAATCGCTGACATACTGTGAAATTTCATCTGAAAAATGAAACGAAGATACCGACTATTCCTGAATATTTTATTCATACTGATACTCGGGATGTTCTTGTTTACTTGCAGCTCCGGGGGCGGGGGCGACAGTGGCAGTGCCGATGGCACCACAACGGCAGATGGAGGGGGAACCACCGATGATGGAGGTGGAACGGACGAAGAAGATCCCACCGATGACAGTGAAATCCCTCAAATATTGCTGAACAGCATCCAGTTCAGTTCAGATTCTGACAGCATCATCCTGAAGGAAGGCCTCACCCAGCAACTGGAAGTTCTAGGCGTTTTTTCCGATGAATCCACCCAGGATTACACCGATTATGTGGAGTGGAGCTCTTCTGATTCTGCCATTCTTGAAATAGTTGCAAAGGGATTGATATCCGGGAAAAGTCTCGGAACGGCAAAGGTTACAGTTCGCTATGGTTCCTTTGCTGCTATCTACATAAATGTCACCGTTAAAGCCAGAGAGGTGAACTCTATCCGTATTTTTCCAAGGCCCGAATCAGCCGGGGAGAAACTGGCTGTCAGTGATACATATGACACCTATTTTATTGCCAAAGCGTTGTATGATAATAACACCGAAGAGGTGCTATCAGACAATGTCATCTGGAGTTCCGTTGATCCTTCCCAAAAGTCGCTGATTAACCGTTTTTCCGGAAAATTTACTCCTTACGATTCAACCAGTGACAATATTACCATTCGAGCCGAATACTTCGGGCATAACGATGAAATCTCAGCTTATATTAACACCCTGATACTGGAATCGGTCGAACTTAAGATCTACCAGGGGACCCCTCCGAACGCGGATGAGCATCCTGATTCTTTGGAAATTGTGGAAGGCGAAACCGCCAGGGTTATTGCTGTCGCAACTTACCAGGGGGCCGAGACCATTACGGGGGATATCTCCAGCAATGTGATCTGGACTTCGGATAACAGCAATGATGCCAGTATTCTGCGAGATGGAACTATTTACGACACTTCTACAAACGGAAGTCCCGTCACCATTTCCATAGATATTGAGGATATTGATGGCAATAACCCTTCACCGGTTACGTTGACCATAAGAGGAAAAACACTGACCAGTATTTTGTTTACGCCTTCATACGCAGATGTGGTCAAAGGAGCCCAGTTTCAACTCTTTGCCACGGGATACTATGACAACGGTACCTCAGAAGATTTAACCTCGTCAGGATCAAATTCTGAGTGGTATTCTTCAAACACAGGGATTCTCCAGGTCAATTCATCGGAAAACCGAGGGTTTGTGACTGCCCAGCAGTCAGTGGGTTCGGCTCAGATTTCGGTTAAAAAATGCAAGGATGGAGGGGACGATTGTTATCAAAACGAGGACGACTATCTGACAGCTACCAAGACCATCACAGTGCATGATCAAACCCTTTCATCCATTAAAATCCTCACAAGCGGCATCAGCCGTGATATAATCGGGACGGGTACGGTAAGTGTCAATTTTACGGAACCGGTGCCCGAAGGACTCCTGGTTGATATGACTGTGATCGGATATTACGAAGGCGGTGCAGTCAGTGAAATGGATCTGTCCAAAGACGGCAATATCAAATTTTCAGTAGCAGGCACCGATTTAAGTTTATGCAGTGAGCATGACTCGCCAGGCCGGACAACGCAATGTTTTGTTAAGATTGAAAACAGCAGTGCCTCCGGAGTGGTTACTGCGGAATATACTCCTACCGGACTGGTTACAGATGCTGATAATGATCTGAGTATTACAGCGACCGATAAACAAATTTTGTCATTTGATATTTACGAGGGAGCTTCAGCTCGAACCAGCTTATCCTTAATAAAAAACAACAGCAAACAGTTAAGACTTCATCGAAAATACTCCAATGGAGATGCTCTGACTGAAGATATTGATACAAACTCTGGAATCAACTGGGAATTTTCCACAGATGGAGTCAATTTTTCTACAGACAGCGACAGGATTTCCATTGATAGCAGTGGTAACCTCACAGGCGAAACCGTGGGAACAGTTGTTTTGAAAGCTTTAGTTAATGGTTATGCGGGTGTTTTAAGTAGACTAATCTCAATTGAGGTGTTCCCCTCCGAAATTACGCTGAACGAGGAATATATCGGGATAATAGATATTGAAAATGAGATATATTTGACTTTCGATTTTCCGGAGGCAGGAGACTATACATTTACATTTATTTCCGAAGAAAAATCAGTTTTAAGTGATGTGAATCCAGGAAGCACCTGGTTTTTTATGGATGATCCTTTCCATGAATGTGAGCTGGGACATGCAAAACCAAGAGTGTCAATCCCCTTATCAGCTGGTTCTCAAACATTTGGTTTTGATAATTTAGATGAGGATGAAGGTGGAGAGTTAACTGTTTTTTCTTTAAGGATTACCAGCGGCGGTGGGTATGACTGTGAGTAGTTACCACTGTTTGCGACATTCAGTTTGTTAGTGAATTATTGACGAGGTGTATCATGAAAACGATTGTTAAAACAGTAATAATTGGATTGTTTGTCCTAACCTCAACAGGTGCATTTGCAGCAAGACCAGTTATTACGGGTTTAACAAAGACAAATGGTCCTTTGTCCGGTGGCTCCTATGTTGGAATCATTGGAGAGAATTTTACAAAAGCCACTTATTTCAAGTTCGGTGATTACAGAGTTATAACCAAACGTTTCGTTAATTCTTCCCTAGTATATGTTATGACAGTGGAACACAGCCAGGGGAATACAACGGTCAAAGCATATACATCTGATGAACGTCCTTCTCTTCCATATAATGGCTTTACATATACAAACGAAGGGCCGGAGCTTGACAGCGTCAACATCAATAACGGACCGGCCGAAGGGAACACCATTGTTCACTATTATGGTCGCAATTTCACACCCAATATGACCATCCGCTTTGGAGAGAATGAATCAATCCGACGCTATTTCTATCATTCGGATCGTATGTACAGTTATACGCCGCTCTGTGATCTGGATGGGGAAACCAGCAAGGTTGTAGATATTGCTGTTGCGGTTGGCGATCAGCAGGCATATCTGGATGATGCCTTTACCTTTCAGCGGGAGAAGCCTGTTATCACCAAAGTCTGGCCGGCAAGCGGGATCAAGCAGGGCGGAAGCCTGCTTCAGATATGGGGAACCAATTTCAGGGCTACAGATCGCTGGTACATCGGGGGGAAAGAAATTCAGTTTTATATTCCCAATTATCACCATGAGTTTAAATATGGTCATTCAAGCTACGTGTTGCTGAAAACGGAAGACGCGGGTGAATTAACCGTGGGGGAAGCTTTGGATGTGACCGTTGAACCTGTTGTTGAGGGAGTCGGTTCCGATACCAAATCAGATGCATTTACCTTTACCGAAGATGCTCCGGTATTTGAGACTGTTTACCCCAACAAGGGATTTGCTTCCGGTTCCACTGTGTATATCAAGGGGAAGAACATCTCCCAGGATATTACAACCAATTTTCTTAAACTGGCAAGTGAGGATGTCTCTGCGGATATAAACGGAGGGACGACTACTTATTATTACCATGATGGTTTGATCCGGGTAAAAACACCTGCTCGTGGCAGCACACCACCTGAAGGAGTGCTGGTTGATGTCCGCATGGAAAATACTAACGGCTATGCCTATAACTACAACGGGTTTTTCTATCAGGATCTGGCTCCCCGGATTCATTATATTTATCCAAACAATGGGGTTGTAACCGGGAGTCAATACGTCTATATCAGGGGGAGAAATTTTACCGATGACGATATGTCGGTTTCTTTTTCCACTCAACCCGATCCAAACATCCATCGCATCTACCGATCTGATCTGATGGCCATCAAGACCAACGCCGCTCTCTCCGCCGAGGCAACCACCGTAACGGTTTCGTCCCTGGCGAATGGTGCCACCTCTTTGAACGGTGGATACATCTATACGGAAAACAGTCCGTGGATTCGATCCATATGGCCTTTGGCTGACACGGTACTTGGAAATCGTAATCTGTATCTTTACGGTGAGAATTTTACCCCTGCTTCCACAGTGCAGTTTGACGGTAGTGATGATCCGATAGCCATCAATTATTTCTATCATTCGGGAGCAGTACGAGTGAAAACACCGGCACATGATGAGGGGAAAGTTGATCTAACGATTGGGACTGAATTCGGTGATCCCTATACGGCGGAAAAGGCTTATAGATTCCATGTAGCTCCGCCGGTTTACGATCCGGGCACTCCAATTATCAATTATGTATCTCCGTTATCAGGTACCAGAGCGGGTGGTGCTTATGTCTATCTGTATGGGAAGGATCTAACCAAGGATACAAAAGTTACTTTTAACGGACAACCGGCCAATATTATTCATGTTCATCCTAATGGAAGCCGTATTCTTATCTTAACCCCGGCCGTCGATTATCTCGGGACTGTGGATATTCAAACCGTCAATGTAGTAAATAACAGTTCGCTGGATTTCACCCTGGAAGACGGGTTTAATTACACCGATGATCATCCGGTGATCACCATGATCAATCCGGCCAAAGGGTTTGTCTATGGGGGCACCTATGTGTATCTTTATGGAGAAAACCTGACCAAAGACGTGGAATTGCGGTTGGGTGGGAAAAAAGCGATTCTCCAACATTTCTATCACAGTCGTCTTGCGCGGTTTATTACTGCTCCCAATGATACCGCCAGCCTGGTCAATCTGGATGTTGAGACTCAATTTGGCAGTAAACTATTAGCAGATGCCTATCACTACGCAGAATTTTCACCGGAGGTTACGGCGATTACACCAAATCATGGCAATTCGGATGGCGGCAACTGGATCAGGATATACGGTTCTTTTTTGACGCCAAGTACAAAAGTATACGTTGATAATGTGCTGGTTCCGGAAGATCAGGTAAAATATTATCATACCCGTTATCTTATCGCCAAGGCTCCCGCCAACGCGACAGATCCTTATGATTATAAAACCGTCGATATCAAGATTGAAACTGAATACGGAACCATTGTTGAAACGGACAGCTATACCTATGTTAAGCCCGGCGTCCAATTGTCTTTTCAGAATTAGTTTTCAGATTATTTATTATTCCCCTTTGACGAGCGTCAGAGGGGATAGTTCCTTATTCCAGTACCTCATTATTGTTTGAATCCGATCCGGATTGAACAAGATGGGGATAGTTTTTGGAAATCTGCTCTAACAGATCCCGGGCATTGCCAGTATCTATCTTTTGCAGGGCTTGCACAATTAAAACCCGGGAAGAATATTCCGTACTTGAAAAAATCTTGGCAAAGGGCTGTATGGCTCTCTCCTCTTGTGCTTCCCCCAACGCAACAATCGCACTGTTTCTTAGATCCGTATCCTGACTGGTGAGGTAGGAAAGATAAAGATCAATGTTGTCTGTATTGCCTGTTGTGGAAAGCGACAGGATAATCTCCGATTTTAAAAAAGGGTTCGTCTGTTGGGTCAATTCCGATTTTAAAAAATCTGTGCTTTCCTGGGTTCCCAGGTATCCGAGACTTTCATAACAAACTCTCAGGGTGCTCTCATCAGCATTATGATGGGAGGCAATGTCGATAATGCTGCCAACGGCAGAGCTATTTCCTCTTAAACCGGTCACCCTGATCGCACTGTTCATCCTGTTGGTGGCAGCAGATAGATAACCTGCACCTTGCTCTTCATTAAACTCCTCGCCCGTTAGTGAGAGATCCATAAATCCATCGTCGATCATTTCATCCAGCGTTTCATCTATCTCTTGATCCTGAGAGAAAGCCAGTAGATGTTCCAGATAATTCCGGTCGATATCAGGTAAGTCGGATGCCAGTTTTGTCAGGATCTCTCTTATTGATAAACCTACGTATTTTTGCTCCAGATTGGATGCAAATTGCTGCAGTTCCTTTGTGGAGGATCGCTTTTTCTTAACCCGAGTTGGGGGCTGAGGTTGCTTTTCTCCTTTTTGCAGGGGAATCTTCCGGGTGACGTCCGAATCCGGAATGTCAGCTTTTATGATAGGTGCAGATTGAGACCGGGAACCCGGAAAGTCGGATTGATCCTTTTCTCCTGACCACCAGAAAAAAAGAGTACCAATCAGAACAATTGCTGCAAGTGCGATCAGTTTTATTTTTGGAATGTTCATATGCCGGAATTTCCGATTTTCATTTACCATGGTTTTTACTCCATATTGTCTCTTTTGATGAACAGAATCAAGCACTAATGGAGAAAGCATGCGACACACTCAAAAAATACAGTTATACAAATAAATCAGAGGTGGTTCAGTCTCCATGATCAATATTGCTTTCATCCAAACACGGGAGGTTCATAAAAAAAATGGTTTTATCAATTATACTCATCATACTGGCGTTCGTCGCTATCATCGTCGTAAAAACTATTCTTTTTAAATCCAAGCAGGAGTCGGTTAGCCCAGTCGAACCGGTTGCCATAGATGCGGAACCGGTTCTGGCCAGGCTGTCAAGTGCGATTCGGCTGAAAACTATTTCCAGTCAGGAACAAACCGCATCTGACCTTGAGCCTTTTTTAGAATTCCATCGATTCTTGGAACAATCTTATCCGCAGGTCCATCAGAAATTGAAGCGTGAGGTAATAAACCAATATTCCTTGCTTTATAAGTGGCCAGGTTCGGATGAATCGCTGAAACCGGTTGCATTTCTAGCTCATATTGATGTTGTTCCGGTAGAACCGGGAACGGAAAAAGAGTGGCGTTATGACGCTTACGGCGGAAAAATTGCGGACGGTTTCATCTGGGGGCGTGGGTCCATGGATATGAAAGCAACTCTGACAGGTTTAATGGAAGCGGTTGAAGAATTGGTCGGACAGGGATTTCAGCCCAAACGCACTTTTTATTTTGCTTTTGGTCATGATGAAGAGGTCGGAGGGAATGAAGGCGCTGCAAAAATCGCTGAACATTTAAAAAACAATGGTGTGAAAGCTGAATTTACCTTGGATGAGGGGATGGTGATTCTCAATGAAGATTTATCGCCGACAAAGAAAAAGTTGGCCTTGGTTGGGATTGCGGAAAAAGGGTATGTCACGCTGAAACTAACCGTAAAAACAGAAGGTGGCCATTCCTCCATGCCGCCGTCTGAAACTGCGCTGGGGACGTTATGTCAGGCGATTAGTAATCTTGAGACGAATCAAATGCCAGCGTCTTTGTCAGGGGTTGTGGGTCAGCTGTTTGATTATATTGCCCCTGAAATGACGCTGGTGCAAAAAATACTGCTTGCCAATCGTTGGTTATTCAAACGCCTTCTTTTACGCCAGTTAACTAAAACCAATTCAATGAACGCCATGATGCGAACGACCACAGCTCCTACGATAATTCAAGGAGGTGTCAAGGAGAATGTCCTTCCCAGTCAGGCTTATGCCTTGGTTAATTTTAGGGTTTTACCAGGGGATACAGTTTCTGATGTAATCGAACACGCCAAAAAGGTAATCAATAACCCGGTCGTAGAAATTGCTTTACATGGCAGAGCAAATGGAGAAGCATCCCCCATATCCGGGCTTGATACCTTGGGTTATAGAATGATTTCAAAAACAATTCGCCAACTATTTCCAGGCACAGCAGTAGCTCCCGGACTTGTAATGGGTGGTACAGATTCCAAACATTATACCTCAATTACCGAAAATAACTATCGTTTTGGTCCGGTGATATACGGTCCTGACGATCCGGGCCGCATTCATGGAACGGATGAAAGGCTGAGTATCGAAGATTATATTAAATCGATTCAATACTATATACAGTTTATGAAGACAGTTTCGAGTGGCAGTTGAACCTGTTCAATCAATATCCCCTAATAATCTTCACGGTCATCATCTTTCCGGGTTGCATGATGATGACCTGAACTGGCCTGGTTAGTTATCCCACTTCTCCAGGAGTTCATTTATATCTGAAGAGGTTTTTAAGATTCCTTTTTTTAACTGTTCAACCATTAGTCTTCTAAAAGTATTATTCTTGAAGCAGTTGGAGAAGAGCTGTGCTTCACGATCCAATCCCTCTTCCAGTCCGTAATATTGGGACGCTCTGATGGCTAACTTGGCGTTTGAAAGAGCTGTTTGTGGGTTTTTAAGAATGGGTTTGAGGAGATCCAGTACTTCCTTTTGAAGCATTTCAGTATCAGGGGCTAATTTGTGGATCAAACCCAGCTCTTTTGCCTCAATTCCGGAGTAAAGGCGTCCCCCGAGAATAATCTCGGTTGCCTTGCCAACACCCACTAATCGGGTTAATCGCTGAGTGCCACCTCCACCGGGAATAATACCAACTTTAACTTCCGGCAACCCGATCCGGGATCGTTCTGTCGCAATCCTGAAATCACAGGCAAGGGCAAACTCGTAACCACCGCCGAAACAGAGACCATCTATGGCCGCAACCAGAATCAACGGGCTTGTTTCCATGCGATGAAACAGTCCCTGTATTTTTTTTGAGAAGGCATTGGCTTCTTCCGTAGCTGCCTGCATCATCTCAATACCATCGGCACCGCCGATAAAATGGTCTGTTCCTCCCCCCAGAAAGACAATGGCGTGTGATTCGGTTTTTTCAACCAGTTCCAGTTGTTTTTCAAGATCGTTCATCAATTGAGAGTTAATTGAATTGCGATCCTGCGGTCGGTGGATCGTGATCCAGGCAATATCATTCTCCAGGGTTAATGCCAAATTCTTACTGATCGATTCCATACTGTCTCCTTTTTATCAAATAACCCATCCTCCGTTCGGCCCTATCACTTGACCGGTGAAAAAATCTGCTTTTGGTGAGGCCAGAAAAGCGACCAACTCTGCTATCTCTTCAACCTCTCCCATTCTTTTCAAGGGTGTATTCTCGATGACATGTTTCATGAATTTCTCGGGAATCATTTCGGTCATGGCGGTCTTTACATAGCCCGGGGCGATTATGTTGACCCTGATATTGTGTTTGGCAACTTCTTTAGCCAGGGTTTTTCCCAGCATGTTTACCCCGGCTTTGGCAGCACTGTAGTGGAGACTTCCAGGCGAAGGGGTTAGGGAGGCCACCGAACTGAATAGAATGATGCGACCGGTGCCATGCTCTTTCATCCAACGGACCGACTCTCTGCAGCAATAGAAGGTTCCATTCAGGTTAATATCGATTACCTGTTGCCAGCAGTCATCATCCATCTCTTCAATAAATGCAACTTTTCCCAGGATGCCTGCGGTATTCACCATTAAGTCAAGTCGCTCCACAGTCTGTTTCAGAGTATTGAACAACGTTTGTACTGATTGACTGTCTGCGATATCAACTTCCAAGGCTTCTGCGTGGGACTGCCCGGATTCGATGGACATCGCTGTCCTTTCCGCAGCTTTCTTGTCAAGATCCGCGACAAAGACATGAATTCCCGATGCTGCCAGTCTTCTGGAAATAGCGGCGCCCATCCCGGCCCCCCCGCCGATCACCAGGGCGGTATTTACCTCTTTTGTTTTCATGTTTATTCCTGAAAAATGGTTATAGGTTTATTATTTGCACATATTTATTCAGAAATCAGATGCGCGGAAAATCAACATTTAATCCCCCTTAAAAAAATGAAACCATACTCGAATCTTTTTGATCTGTCAGGAAAAGTGGCTATTGTTACGGGTGCCTCATCAGGACTGGGAGTGACACTTGCGCGTGGGTTGTCAGCCGCCGGAGCCAAGGTTGTTGTGGCTGCACGAAGAAAAAGCCTTCTTGAAAATCTTGTTAATGAAATCCGTTCAGCAGAAAACCAAGCCATCTCAGTTCAATGTGATGTAACCGATCCCCAACAGGTAGAGCTTCTAGTCAACACTGCCATGGAAAATTTCGGTACAGTTGATATCCTCGTCAACAATGCCGGAATAGCAAATGTAAAACCCCTTGAAACCGAAACTCTGGAAGAGTTTCGCAACGTTTTGGATGTCAATGTCACCGGTACATTTCTCTGCACCAAGGCATGTGGCCATGTCATGCTGAAAGCCGGTAAAGGCAGTATAATAAACATAGCATCCATTATGAGCTTTGTTGGTATAGGCGTGATTCCCCAGGCTGCCTACAACGCTTCCAAAGGAGCCGTTGTCAGTTTTACCAGGGAGACAGCAGCCCAATGGGCCAGAAAGGGAATCCGACTCAATTGCATTGCCCCGGGTTGGTTTCCCAGTGAAATGACTGACGAAATGTTTGCCACGGAAAAAGGAATAAATTTCCTTCGGCGTCAAACTCCCATGGGTCGTCCGGGAAAACCGGAAGAACTCCTGGGGGCTCTGTTATTGCTGTCTTCCGATGCATCAAGTTACATTACAGGCCAGACTATCGTTGTTGACGGCGGTTGGACTATTATTTAAAGTTAAAACATTTAAACCTGTATTAAGGATGTCGCATAACATCAAAAACAGTAGAGCGCTCTACTGTTTTTGTAGCTGTTTTGATACAATTGTATCTTGAGCACCACAACTATCCCCAACGAATAGAGGCTGCTCCCCAGGAATAACCGATACCAGCCGCTGCCAGCACAATCAGATCGCCTTTTTTAATCTTATTATGCTTGAGCCCGAATTCAATGGCCATAATTCCGTCATTTTGCCCCATATGTCCCAGATGTACAAATTCATCAAAGTAGGTTGTCTGATCCTTTACATCAACTCCCAATTGTTCGGCGACAAATTGAAAAGCACTTCTTTTCATGTGCAACAATCCCAGGTAGTCTATATCTTTTCTCGACAGATTCCGAGGGGTTAAAACGCCATCTATCACCTTGATAAAGTTTGACAGGGATAAATTTTCCAGACGCGCTTTCATCCCCGGAGGGTCAGGAACATCAAGATAGTACAGTTTGTCCTCAATAACATTATAGGCGGAGGGAGGAGTTGTTTCACCTCCGGCTACGGTCAAGGGATTTCCACTGCCACCTCCCGGGACAACAACATCTTCGGCAAAACTGCCGTCTGTCATGACTTTGCTCTCAAGCAGAATATTCTCGGGATGATTTCTAGTGACAATGATGGCAGCGCCACTTGCAGCGAGATTTATCATAAATCTGGATCGTTTGTTTTCATAGTTGATCAGATCACAATTGCGGTATCCGGAAGCGATTAAAACCCTATTAATACCGCAATCGGTTGCCAGTAATCCGCGAACCAGGTTAATCGCCAGCATGAAGGTGCAACAGCGTTGATTAACATCGAAGGCCCAGGCATTGGTTGCGCCGATATCATTTTGCAGTTTGATCCCATAGGTCTGCATCAAGTATTTATCATACATTTCACCAGCCCAGACCACTACATCAATTTGTCGTGGATCGATTCCGGCCCTGGAAAGTGCAATCTCGGAAGCCCTGCACGCCATGGTGACGTTGTGTTCTTCGGGACCGGCTATCGTTTTGCTTTTTAATCCAAATTTTGTTTCAAGTATATCTTGCGGAATACCCGATCTTTCAGCCATATAGGCGGCGGTGTGTCGACCTTCCGGTATGTATATTCCCAGTCCTTCAATTCCAACGGATACTGCATTTGTATCACCTTCCATTTTATTTTTCCTCGGTTATTGATCAATCATTACTCAAATAGAGCCAGATTTGTGATCCACATTTCATAGCTTTCACAAAAGCAGATTGGGCTACAACTCCAACGTTAGTTTGATGCGAGTCTGTTTCCCGGTATCTCCGCCTTAGTGTCTCTAAAATGCTACAATTCTGTTCTCCTGCTTTGGTTCCATTACATTGATAAGTTATTCCCTTTATTCGACACTGTGACCATTGGGTTCCCGGAAGCTCTTAAAGGCCGATATACTCTTCCTAAATTTCGTTCTTCATCTGCAATAGGTCTGCCATAATCAGTAGTGGAGGGCTGAAGATAAACTGTATGATAACGAGCCTGAAAGGATTAATATTTCTGTAAACAACGCCATTAATTATAACCGGGTATACTTTGAAATCAGGAAGTAGTATCTGGATAAATGGTCGTCTTTTTGCAATTGTGAAGAGCGGGTAACAATACTTTGAATGATAACAACTGACGGGAGGTATCCATGGGGAATCAAGTCCTTGTAGCAACAGAAGGTGCAAGAGGCATACTAACTTTGAATCTACCGAAAAGACACAATAGTCTCACCCCGGATTTTCTGGAATCAATTTTGATCGGAATAAACGAGTTGAATGACAATCCAGAGGTAAAAGTTATCCTCCTGAAAGCTGAAGGAATTTCATTTTCCACTGGAGGTGATGTCCGTGTCTTTCGAGAGCGCCTGGCGGATATTTCTTTGTATTCCGAAGAGATAGTGGGAGCCCTTAATCAAGTAATGATCGCCATGGTCAAAATCTCTATTCCGATTATTACCTGTGTTCAGGGAATGGTAACTGGAGGTTCTCTTGGGCTAGTGCTGGCATCGGATATTATCCTGGTGACACATGAGGCCAGTTTCACTCCCTATTACAGTGTTGTCGGGTTTAGTCCCGATGGAGGCTGGGCTACCATTTTACCAAGGATTATTGGGCAGAAAAGAGCGGCAGAGGTTCTATTGCTAAATGAAACTATTACTGCCGAAAAGGCCGTCCTATGGGGGTTGGCTAATAGATTGGTTGATAAAGAGGAACTCTTTAATGAAGCCCGGAAAATAGCCAACGTTCTTATTGAAAACAAAACAGGTAGTATTGCCCGTACCAAAAATCTGTTATGGCAGGATATTGACCAGCTTGAGCGATTACTTGAAAAGGAGCGACAGCAGTTTGTCGAGCAGATTCAAACAGACGAAGCACGGGTAGGTTTACAAGCGTTTTTAAGGCGATAATTTTAGTAGGAGCATAATCAGGAGAGAGTCCCCTCTTGGAAAGTGCTAAAATAAACACATATTTCTAAAAACAAGGATTAAGGTTGGGCGGGGTTAATCTCCGCCAGTTCTCACCCTAAGGCTGCCATGTTAGACCGTCCTAACGTCCTGAAAACAAGAATTATCTCAAAATGCTCTTAAGCGTGTACTTATAGGCGTCAAAAACAGTTGTCAGAAAATTTTAAGACCAGCCTGAATCTGGTAACTCAAGCGCCCAGGAACCCCTTCAGAAGTTTGGCCAGTTGTGGAACCGCCTCAACGTTCAGAGTATGTCCAATATTTTCCAACAGTTCAAACCTGGCCTCAGGTATCGCCTCAGCCACAGCCTTACCCATATAGGGGAGGCATAAGAAATCATATTCTCCGTGGATAACCAAAGTACTCACATTGACTTTATGTAAATGTGAAAGATAGTCCTCTTCAGTCATCAAAGCATCCATCAATTTTCTAATCGCCTGTCCTTCATTTATATCCAACGATAACTTCTTAAGTTGCGGAATGGGTAGTGGAGGGTTTTCAAAAAATTCCGGCCCTAACACAAACGGATACAAAGTATTAATCAGATGCTCCAGACCACCCAGTTCAAGCGATTGATGAAGTAGTTGGTCAAACTCTCGGTAACGGGCTGTCTTTTGGGCAAAGGTTGCAAGTAACGCTGCTTTTTTAATTCTTTCAGGATACCTGAGCAGCAAGTTCTGACTGACGATGCTGCCGTAGGATATCCCCGCAAGCAAAGTTTGTTGCAGCCCCAGTTTATCCAAAAGCTCGATTACATCATCGGCATGCCTGCTTAATGATCTGGATGTTGCTTTTTTATAAGACTGGCCCTGGAAAATGAAATCCATGAGAATAACCTGAAAATCCTTCTCCAGGAGGGAAGTTAGGGCTGTCCAGGTGACCGTTGATTGACTCAGGCCGTTTAAACACAGTAGCGGTTGTCCTTTGGGGTTCCCCTGCAATGTGTAGAAAATTTTTTCTCCATCGGATAGTGTCAAATACATATTGGTCTCTTTCGAATAGTGTTGGCTTATGAGTTAAGTCGGGGATTTCTGAAATCGTTGTTTTAACCAACCGATGATGCCTGAAGGGAAAAAGAATACGATTAATACAAAAAGCAGTCCGAACAGCAACAGCCATCTTCCGGTAATGTCTCCAAGCCATGGGTACTGGGGGAACTGCTCATCAGCTATTATGCGTAGTTGAGGTAATCCTCCTTCAAGCAATTGCAGAATAAATGATCCGATGATCCCTCCGTATAGTGTCCCCATACCACCGATCAGAACCATGATTAAAACGTTCAAGGTGATGGGAATTCCCAGTGTTGATTCCGGGCTGACAAAGGAAAGCCACAGAGCAAACAGTATACCGCAGAAACTGGCAAGAATGCAGCTGAAAACAATCGAAAACAGCCTGAAGTAAAACGTCTTATAGCCAAGCGCCTCCGACCGATCCTCGTTTTCCCTGATCGATTTTAATACTCTGCCGAAGGGTGAGTTGGTAAACCTGAGCATAAGAGAAAACATGAGAACACAGATTACCAGTATGAAATAATATAACAGGGTTTGGCCGGTTAATGATCCCGTAAGTTCATATGATAAGTCGAAGAAATAGGGAAGCTGCATGGTGATACCGTCCTCACCACCTGTAACGGAGGAAAGCTGGATGGCCAGGATTTCAGTAAATGAGGCGAAAGCGAGGGTAATCATCGCAAAAAATATGGCAACTACTCTGAGCGAAAAAAACGCCATCAGCGAGGCAACGATTGCTGATATAACGGCTGCAATAACAAAAGCCAGAGCGATCGCCAGGACAGGTGAATCAGGTATCTCCCTGAATAACATGGCGCAAGAATAAGCGCCAAATCCGAAGAACATACTATGGCCGAAAGAAAGTACGCCGGTATAACCCAGCATAACGTCGAATGTGGCTGCGAAGACTCCAAAAATCAGAACCTTTACAGCCAGATCAATTGTAAAATAAGAAGGACCAAACAATGGCAACACTAAAAAAACAAATAGCCCCATAAGCGGAAAAATTGTAGCCGGGGATTTTATACGATTGTCCCGGGCCAGCAGTCTGGCCTGAACTACCGGTGTGAGCGATGCATTCATGAGTTTATTTTTGAGGAAACAATCCTGATGGTTTAAGCATTAAAATAATACACATAAGAATAATCAATGATCCAGCCGCAAGCTGCGGAACGAAAAAGGCAACATAGTTAAAGAATATACCCACCATGATTGCGCCGATTATACTGCCTTTAACCGATCCCAATCCTGCAATAATGACCACCACAAAGGCATATATCAAGTTATGATCCCCCATGGCGGCATCGACGTTCTCTTCAAATCCGGCCCATATCAACCCTCCAATCCCTGCCAATACTGCCCCCATGGCAAAAATACCGGTGAAAACCTTGTTGAGATTATAACCCATGGCTTTTATCATCTGTGGGTTTTCTACTCCTGCACGCACAATTAACCCGATTTTGGTGCTGTTTAAAAACCATTGGATCAGGACAAAGAACAATAGTCCCATCAGTATGGAAAACAATTGATATCTGATGACCATAACCTCGCCAATAAAAAACGCTTCCGTGAACCAGCCGGGTATAATGAAGGTTTCCACTTCGGCCGATCCGATAATGCGAATAAGTTCCACCACAATAATCCCTACTCCCATGGTGACCAGAATCTGCTTGAGGTGGTCACCGTATGTTTTTCGGATGATTATTCTTTCCATCAGTATACCCAGCAAAATATTGACCAGCGAGGCCACTATAATAGCCAGAGTGATGGCTGCAATGTTCAAAAGGAAACCATCCGATTCAACCCATTCCAGTAGCAAGGTATTAAACAGTTTCCAACCGATGAAGGCACCAATGGTAAAAAACACTCCATGGGCAAAATTCAGGACATCCATCAGCCCGAAAATTATGGTCAGGCCGACTGCCATTAGAAAAATAAGGCATCCCATGGCAATCCCGGAAAGAGTCATACTGGCCCAGGTGGGAAAGTCCATTAAATCAGGCTTGATCCAGGTAATAAACAATGGGATAAACCAAACCCCGATAGCAATGGCTTTTACCCAGTGGGGCATGCTTTTGTCCTGCATTCGTTCGCTCATAACACTAACCTATTCCAAGAAAATTTTTCTTCAATTTTTCATTGTGCTTCAGATCCTCTATCTGACCTGAATGAACAACCCTACCGTCATCAATGATATAATAATCATCACCGCAACTGGTAGCCATGTGAAAGTTTTGTTCCACCAGGATGATAGTCTCTGTTTTTTTTAGTTCATTGAACGATTCAATCAATGCTTCAGTAAGAATGGGTGCCAGGCCTTTACTGGGTTCATCGATTAACAACAGTTTGTTGTCATTAACCATTGCCCGTGCAATAGCCAACATTTGCCGTTGCCCTCCACTGAGGACGCCTCCTTTTGAGCGCCAGTACTTTTTCAGATCGGGAAACAAAGCCAGCGTTTTTTCACACCTTGCTTTTGTTGAATCGTCATTTTTTAACATGGCAAGGGTCATATTCTCTTCAACCGTCAGATGATAAAAAATCGCCTGTGATTCCGGCACATAGCCGACACCTTTCCGGGCGACTTCGAAGGATTCCGCACCGCGGATTTGCTCACCATCGAACTCTATTTCCCCGCTGTTGGCCTTATAAACCCCCATTATTGTTCTCAGAGTACTGGTTTTGCCGGCCCCGTTTCGTCCGAGCAGTGTGGTAACACGACCGCTTATTACTTCGAAGTTCATTCCTTGCAGAATATGATGATGATTCACATGAGTATGAACCTCCTTCAGTCTGAGTATCGTATCATCCTTCATAGGCCTTCCCCAAGTAAGCAGCTTGAACCTGTTTGTTTTCCATTATTTTCTGCGGATCATCATAAGCGATTAATCTGCCTTCCTGTAGAACAGCTATTTTATCGGATAAACGAATAACCATATCGATTTTATGTTCAACCAGGAGAATGGTTCGATCTCGCTTATCACGCAGGGCTTCCAGTAGATCCAAAATGGCCGGGACTTCCTCGATGGACATTCCGGCTGTCGGCTCATCCAGTAACATGATTTCCGGGTCCATTCCCAGAAGGATTGCAATTTCGAGTTTTCTCTGCTCTCCGTGACTCAATGTTGCCGCCGAATGATTCCATTTATCCGCCAGTAATACCGATTTAAGTATCTCGTATGCCTGATCCTCGAATTCCGGAAAATCAGAGGTTCGTTTCCAGAAAACCCAACTCTTCTTTTTTAGAATCTGAATGGCCAGACAGACGTTTTCCAAGACTGTCAGATTGGGATAATAGGAAGCCAGTTGGAACGACCTACCGATACCGAATTGGGCGGTTTCAGCCACGCCGAACTCCGTGATCTCTTTTCCTTTTAAAAAAATGGCTCCTGATGTTGATTGATACTGCCCACTGATCAGGTTGAACAATGTTGTTTTACCCGCTCCGTTCGGTCCGATCAGGGACACAAACTGATACGCCTGAACCTTAATTGTCACTTCATTGACCGCAATGTTCCCTCCGAAGTTGATGGTCAGTCCGGAGAGTTCCAGGATGGGTCTGATTCCTTCCTCCATAAACATCTCTGTATAGATTTTATTTTGAGTATGACAAACTCCGTGATCCTGAACTTAAAAATACTCGCCAGAAAATCGGCTCATTTGGAGGTAGGCATACCTCCTCTTGGCGAGCGATGTCTGTTTTTCAGGTCCGGATATTACTTCCGCTGAGCCGGATCGAAGCACTCCTTAAACTGGATATTTTCTGAAAATCTAACGCTCTCTATCCAAATGATTATTCTGTCAATGGTTTACAAGATCGAAAATCCACTTTTGATCTTAACTATCAGATAACTTCGATTCCGGCAACGAATGATCGGTTATGCAGGAATATTAATTCCTAATCGGAATCTCCATGCTTTCTTTGGAGATAATCCTTTTCAGCACAGGCACTCCGTGATCTATGTCGTCATAATTTGTGGAGACAAAATGATACATATCCTGTAATGCCTGGTGGTCTTCTTTACGAAATACCATTTCACCTTTGGGAGTATCGAATTTCATACCTTCCATGGTGGAGATCAGTTTTTCGGTATCGGTGCTCCCGGCATTTTTGATGGCTGTGACTACGGCACTTGCGGCAGCCATTCCGCCTGCGGTAAAGAAGTCCGGGGGTATATTGTATCGTTCAATATGATTTTTAACCAACCAGTCATTCATGGGGTTATTGGGGATCTTATGGTAATAATAGGTTGCGCCTTCCATTCCTTCAAACTTTAAAAAAGACTTCAAAACGGCCATGATGTTGCCACCGGTAAAGAAGTCGATTCTTTCTCTTTCCATTGGTTGCATTCTGCGAAGTTTGCTCATGGGATCACCGGCACCGGCCCAAATGACGAAGACCACTTTATCCCCCTTATATTGTTTGAATTTCTTGACGATTCTTTGATAGGGGGCACTGAAGTCTTTTGTGTCAAACGGCAGTAGTTCATTTCCCAGGTAAGTTCCACCCGCCTGTTTTACGCCTTCCTCAAACGCGTCTACTCCGCTTTGTCCAAAAGCGTAATTTTGAGCCAATCCCATTGCATAGGTTCCCGGTTTAACCCGTGCCAATGCATTGGAAATCCCATCATGATAGGAATTTCTGGAAGTTCGGAAAATATAGCGATTCCAATCCTCGCCTGTTATATTTGCAGCAACGGCCGGTTCAACGATCAGGATTTTTTTAAAACTCTCGGCAACGGGAAGACACGCTGTTGCAACACCGGATGACACAGGACCAACAGCCAGATCAACATCGTCGTCCTGGTAAAGCGACGTTAATACCTGCTTACCGATGGCGGGTTTGGTTTGCGTATCTCGTTTCAGGATAACCAGCTTTTGACCATTAATCTCCATTGTCCCATTGGTAAGATACTCAAAACCCATCTCAAAACCGGTAACTGTTTGATTACCGTAAACAGCGAGTGCACCGGAAAGACTGGTGATAATCCCCACTTTGATATCCTTGGCAAAGGATAAGGGTGTGATCAAAACCATAAGACCCACTCCCAGTGTTAATCTCTTAATTGCGTTTTTGAACAAATTAATTTTCATGACTGCCCTCCGCATATTTGAGTTTAAGTTCCCGCTTCAGGATTTTTCCCGATGCGGTTTTTGGTAAACCATCTACAAATCGGATGATTTTAGGTTGCTTGTATCGAGCCAGCTTGTCTTGTATCCAGATCTTCAATTCATCTTCCGTCAAACTTGATCCCTGTTTCAACACAATCACGGCCATTGGGCTTTCCCCCCATTTCTCGCTGGGAATACCGAAAACTGATACTTCTGCAATAGCAAGGTGTTGGTAAAGAACAGATTCAATTTCGGCCGGATACACATTTTCTCCGCCTGAAATCAGCATGTCTTTCTTACGGTCGACGATATAGAAAAAACCGTCTTCATCTTTGTATCCAAGATCACCCGAGTGAAACCAGCCCCCCATAAAAGCTTCTTCTGTCGCTTTTGAACGATTCCAGTATCCCTGGCAGACAACATTCCCCTGCATCACCAGCTCTCCAATGCCATTAGGCGGCAAGTCGTTCATTTTCTCATCCACAATTCTGGCCCGGCAACAGATGCCAGGCTTACCTGCACTTCCCTTTTTCTCCCGTGAATCTTCAACCCTCATCAACAAAGCTATTGGCGATGTTTCACTCATTCCGAACCCCTGGGTCAACTCATAACCGTTTTCATGATAAGCCTCTATCAGAGATACCGGACAGGGAGCGCCACCACTGCAAAAAAGTCTGACAGTGGGTAATCGTGTGGATTTAAACTCGGGAGAAAGCCTGATCTCATTGAGAATCGTTGGAACTCCCATGAAAACAGTTACTTTGTGCTCATTACAGTCTTTAAAAACTCGTGAAACATCAAAGCCGCTTATGATTAAAACAGTTCCCCCCTGGAATAACGTCGGAAGCAGAAACAAACCCCAACCACCGATGTGAAAAAGGGGTAATACCGTAATGGAAACATCGTATTGTCCTATCTCCATTAACTGAGCCCCCAGGACGCAATTCCACAGGTTATTGCCATGACTGAGAATCGCTCCCTTGGGATTCCCGGTCGTTCCTGAAGTGTATATAAACATCAGGGCACTGTCTTCTGTCAGATCGGAAGGTTCAGTCAGGCTCAGCTTATCAGCCTTTCTGACAAGACTTTCGTAGGCTATAATGTTATGATCCGGAATTCCAAAAAACTGAACCATATGAGGTATCTCAACAAGTGCGGCAAGATCAGCGGCAAGTGAAGCTTGCTCATCCTTGAAGAATAAAGTTTTTACAGCGGCATCACCGGCAATGAATTGAAGCTCTTTTGCCGTAAGTCGAATATTCAACGGAACCATGATCGCTCCCACCCGACTGATTGCAAAAAGCAATTCAACCATTTCGATGCAGTTGCTGCTAAGTACCCCAACCCTGTCGCCCTGGCAGATACCAAGTTCTTCCTTGAGTGCAAAAGCCAGTCTGACAGACCGATTTTCCAATTCACGATAACTTTGCTTTCTTTCCTCTTGAATCAGTGCCGTTTTATTCGGCGACTGGTCACTCCAGTATGAAAGCATATGATGAAGTAACATGTTGATTCTCCCACTCTGTTTTTACGATACGGTTTTATGCAAAGATCAAGAAATCTTCAAAAAATGAAGAACCTTCAAGTGTAAAGGCGAATGGGTTTTAGTCATAAGATTCTTCGTTGTCATACCGGTCTTGAAAATAACTGCCATTCGAGATTTGAACCCGTGTAAGATCTATCTGAATTATTTTTATTTTTCAAGGTGATGGTGACAAAGTCATCACACTTTTTTCTCCGGTATATTGGCGTACCCATCTGCAATTATAAGACCATTGAATGTGGAATCGGATATTTATGCCAGTGTTATCAATTTCAATATAATACAGCCACGCCGTATTGATATCAGCAAGACACCTGTTGGCTCTGAAATACTTCGGATATCGGCCGTTTGGAAAATTAATGATAATATTAAGAGAGTGGAGAAGGTGGTAAAAGAGGGGTGTGAGCAATTTAAAAAAACAGATTTTGGAGATAGGGTTGGCGTTTCTATTTGTATCAATCAAACTACACTGTATCTATTCTGAGACAAACAAAGTCTTCTCAATACGACTAAATCAAAAACTCTAAAATTATTTCTGCCAGGATTGCATAAGTTGGGCGAACATATCGATTGTTTTGGGTAGAAAGTTCTTTTTTCTGGGGGATCACCTGCCAAGAAGGAGCTCTATCTTGCGAGTCAGTTCATTGATGTCAATGGGTTTAGCAACGAAAGCATCACATCCTGCCTGCCGATATTTTTTTTCATCGCCTTTCATGTTCTGGGCGGTAACGGATATGATAGGTAAGTCTCTCCATTTTGGAGTCAAACGAATCTTTTTTACGGTTTCAATTCCATCCATGATGGGCATTTGCATATCCAACAGTAGAAGATCATACGTGTTCAACTGCAGAGCATTTAAAACCTCCACACCGTTTTCTACCATGGTGAAGTTGAAATTCAATTCCTCCAGAATATAGGCCAGCATCTCCTGATTCATCTTATTGTCTTCAGCAACAAGAATATTCAGATTGTTTTTCCGGTTTTGCCTTGGCTTTTCCAAAGAAAGATCTTCCGTACTTGTTTTTGCAGGAATCTGATCCAGGAGTGCAGACAGAAAGTTATGTAATTCATCGATCCGGGTCAACACCACATCCTTGTCTTTGTTTTCGCTCTGCAAATGTTTTTCGATAATCTTTATAAGACCGGTGAGTTCAGGCAATTCAAATCCTGCCGGGAAACCCTTCATTGAATGCAGAATGTGATGACAATCCTCTAACTTGTTTCCAAGTACTGCTGTTTTAAGCGCGGTTGTTTCGTCGATCATGTAGGAAATACCTCTGTATATCACCTGAGAAAAACGGGTATTTTCCGTTAGCTTTTCAACCAGCCGGGCCATTAAAATGTCATGGGAGATTTTTTGCGGCCTCGGAGTCTGAGAACTCGGAAAAGGTATGTTCATGGTTACAATACAACCGAGCCTTTCTTCTCCTTTAACAGACATTGAACCTCCCAATATTTTTACAACTACACCGGCTAACGCCAGACTTTGTCTGGGAGGGTTTAAGAATTCGAAAGCTGAATCCGGGGCAGAAAGCACCTCTTTTTCTGCGCTGGAGACACCGCTGCTGGTATCGGAAAAATTGAGCAGAAGATGTTCCCGTTGATAAAAACAGGTAACGGAAATGGCGCCTTTTAAGGTGTGAGTTATCGCATTATCCAAAACCAATATCAGTAAGCGGAAGAACATTTCAAGGTCTCCTGTCACCTGTTCAGGAATTAACTGACCGAAATCCAGTTTTAATTCCAAAGCCTTTTCTTCTGCTACAGGACGGAAGATTTCACAGACCAGGCGAATTGCCAGGATCAAGGAAAAGGCTTTTGATTCACTTTGAATTTTATCAACCGGACTATCAAGCTGGTCAATCACCGTTGCAATGATTTTTGGATAATCAAGAGCCTGATCGTTATATGTCAGGAGGTCTTCCCCCCCGTTAGGAGTGAGTTTTGGTTTTAATACCTGTTGTAATTGAATCAGGTGTTTGGAAAGCAAATTACTGTCGGAAGGGTGGTCTTGTTTTCCACTGCTTTTTTGACACAATAAGAAGGATTTTAGCCTTTGCAGGAGTGATTTTTGATACATCGCCAGAACTACCCACCGGTTATTACCATTCTCCTTTTACAGGGTACTGACAGCATGCCAGTGTGCGTAAAAGGAGTGGATTTTTTTAATTCGATTCCTCATTGGGACAAAAGATCGCCAAGGGAATTGATCCAATTCTTACAGCGAAATATGGATAGATCAATGGGAAATTCGGGTCAAGAGCCTTTTTATCATCATAAAAAAGCTCTTAATCCATGTGTCAAAACAGTGGATGATTAGCCCTGAACCTTCATGGTCTCTTCTTTAATATAGGCATTAATCGCTTTCAGGTCTTTGTCAATAACTTCGTCAACCATTTTCTGGAGATTTCCACCAGCGAATACGCCATGGGCCTGTGTCGTTGTTGTATCGGAAGGTTCACTGGCTGTTTTTTGCAGAATGATCTCTCCAGACTTGTTATATAAATAGAATGTCATATCGCCCCAAAGAATAGCAGTTCCACCGGCAATGGTATCAATACCTTTTACCAGCCGACATTTCAGGGTGATCAGCATTGCACCATCTGCACCTTTGACTTCCTTAATTGCTTGCAGAATATTCTCGGTCTGGTTTCCAGCAATCACTTTGTATCCCTTAGGAGTGACAAAATTGCCGAACATGTTTGCATTTGAATCATCAATTGCCTGATAGCTCTTTTTCTTAATGACCTGGTTTTCGTCGATCATTTTAAAGCCAAGAATAGACGGAGCTTGCTTAAGGATACGATTTTTGGCACTAACCATTTTGGGTTTCATATCAGTAGCATCACCTTGAACGGCATTCGCTACCAATCCCTGAATGCTTCCTTGTGTTACTGCGCTTGTATCAATAGATTCTTCGGCCATAAACGAGATCAATGCAACATTCTTTGTGCTTTTCAAAGCCTCAACGTTGATTTTTCCGCAGGAAGCAACCAAAAACACTGCCAAAACCGGGATTAGAAATTTAGCGATACGAATTCTCATAAATTCTCCTTTTCATTGAGTATTAAATAGAGGTTTTTTAAAGGATGCTGGAATCTTTGCTAAATGTAGAAAAAGCTACATACGAAAGACTTGTAACCAGCAGATTATTACCTGGAGATCTTTTAGCAGTGGTATCACTGCAAATCGAATGTCCCCGCAAAATTTGGTTTGTCGATCAGTGCTTTTGAGTTAAAACATAATCGACAGGTAAAGTTTACCATTGAATGGGATAATCCGGTCAATTCCCACTCTGTATAGGTTTTAACCGGTTAAAAAAAGGAGGAAAAAACCCATAGAAATCTATAGGTTTAAAAATAGAACCGCTATTCATAAGTTTGAAACAGGGAAAGGAAAGAGGTATGCGTCAATAATAAATGGTAATATTCTGTGACAAAATGGTAAATTTCAGTTATTTTTTCCTCTACAATTTAGTTTTCCCGGGAAACCTTTTTCTCAACAAGCATAGAATCATTCAAGTTATTCCCAAGTAACCATTAAACCTGACAAAAGCCATGACATTCACTCCCAAATTCTTAGCAACCGGTGTTGGCAGTATGCCTTTTCCAGATACTGAGTCTGCCATCCGGCTTTCATTTGATGAATTAAAGGAATCACCAATTTGGCCGCAGCTTCCGCAGACAGGGTTAAAAGAGCAGATGGATGTCCAATATTCCGAAGGAATTCCCTGTATTAAGATCGATTATGAAAAGAATCGAATGTATTTTGATACGTCGGGAGATTATTCGGAAGCATTTGCCGAGTTTTATGAAGCCTATATGATGGCAATGGACCCCGATGAAGGAAATGGGGATTGTTCTGCCCTGGCAATCAGTCCGGAGTTTTCCAAGGGGATCTATGCAGCAGAAAAGGCTTTGAAGGAGAGGAACCTGTCTCTTCCCTATTTTAAAGTTCATACAACCGGGCCCTGTACCTTTGCTTTAAACACTGTTGATGAAAACAAAAGGGCGATCTATTATAATGAGGAGTTTTTGGACGTTATAGTCAAAGCCCTTGCCATGAAATGTCGCTGGCAGATTCAAAAATTCAGTTCCTTTGCAGATCAGATCATCTGCTTTATCGATGAACCGATTCTTTCCGCTTTTGGGAGCTCCACTTATGTTTCTGTCAAACGGGAGGGAATAGTCAGCCAATTAAATGAAGTCATAGAAGCCGTTCACATGGATAACGGGATTGCCGGTGTTCACTGCTGTGGTAACACGGAATGGAGTATTCTGGTAGATGCCGGGGTGGATATTCTGAATTTTGACGCATTTGAATTCGGAGAAAGTATCACCATGTATCCCGAATCAATCAAAACGCTCCTCAATAGAGGTGGCTCCATTGCATGGGGCATTGTTCCAACCTCTCCTGTTATCAATGAGCAGACAGTGGAAAAACTGGCTGACCGACTGGACGAAACCATGAATCAGCTGGCTTCCAAGGGGATAGACAAACAGCTGATGCTGGAACGAGCCATTATCACCCCCTCTTGTGGCACTGGTTCTTTGAGTATCGAAGATGCAAGAAGAGTATTTCAAATGACGAATAAACTTTCCCAACACCTGAAGCAGAAGTTTGGATTCTGATCCGTATATTATGAAAATTGCAATATCCGGAAAGGGGGGGGTTGGGAAGTCCACAATTGCTGCAGCTTTGTCACTGCTGCTGGCCAAACAGGGGAAAAACGTCCTGGCACTGGATGCAGATCCTGATGCTAACCTGGCTGCCGCCCTGGGCATCACCAAAAGTCTGCAGGAAACAGTTATTCCCATTTCCCGGCAAGTGGAGTTAATTGAAGAACGCACAGGAGCAAAGATCAATCGATATGGGCAGATTTTTAAGCTCAATCCTGAAGTAGCGGATGTCTCCGGAAAATTTGGTACCCGCCTCAAGGGAATCAACTTGATTGTCCTGGGAGCCGTCAAACAGGGAGGAAGCGGTTGCGCCTGTCCGGAGAGTGTTTTTATCAAATCACTGGTAACGGACCTGGTTCTTTATAAAGACGATATCCTCATCGTGGACATGGAAGCCGGCGTTGAACATCTGGGACGGGCGACCGCCAGGGGAGTTGATGCGATGCTGGTAGTGGTTGAACCCGGCCAGAGATCCATCGATTGTGCATTCCGTATTATAGAAATGGCAGCGGAGATCGGCATCAAATCTGTGCAGATCATTGCCAATAAAATTTGTAGTGTAGAGGATGAGATCTTTATCAAAGAATCCTTCCCTGGCAAAACAATTCTTTCATTTTTTCCTTTTTCAGACGCCTTCAGACATTCCGATAAAACCGGGCTCTCGGTTCTCGATTCACTACCCGCTGAGATCACGGAACAATTTGAACGTCTGTTATCTACTCTATTTTCAATCAAAGATCCATCATGAGTTTTATTATTGCCGTCAGCGGAAAGGGAGGCGTGGGTAAAACCACTCTTGCCGGTTTGCTCATTACCAGATTAATCGCTAATCAAAAACGACCTGTTCTCGCAGTGGACGCTGATCCAAACACCTGTCTGGATGAAGTTCTGGGAGTCTCTATCAAAAGCACCATCGGCGGAGCCAGGGAGGAAGCCAGGGAATTAGTCGGAAAAGGGTTGTCTGCCGGTGTTTCCAAGCAGGAATTATTGGAGATGAAGATCGAACAGAGTATTGTTGAGGCCCAGGATTTCGACCTGATCGCCATGGGACGTCCCGAAGGACCCGGCTGTTATTGTTACGCCAATAATGTTCTCAAAAATGCCCTGGCGAAACTGTCTGATCAATATCCTTATGTGGTTTTGGACAATGAAGCCGGATTGGAGAATCTGTCCAGAAGAATCGTTCGAAAAGTTAATCTTTTGGTAATGGTAACCGATCCCTCCAAAAGAGGTTTGGAAACGGTGAAACGGTTGCATCAATTGGCAAAAGAGATGGGCGTTCAATATGATCGTTTGGTAATCGTAATTAACAGGATGCGGGTTAATGCTCTCTCACCAGCAGCCGAATCATTACAGAAGGAAACTGGCGCAGATCTAGTCCTTGGTCTGCCCGAAGATGAGGAGCTTGCAGAGTTCGCCGAACAGGGAAGGTCATTAACTGATATCTCCGAAAATAATGCGGTAGTAAAAAAAATCAATGGGCTTATAAAAGACGAATTGGCACAGCCGTGAGAAAAATGCTTTTTTTGTTACTAATAACAACTGATTAATCATTAAAACCTATGACACAAGAACCCATTATTCCTATTGACAGAGTTTCCGATCTTGCTTCTATTGAGACGCTGGCCAAAGCAGCCAGAGACTGTGTTGATACCTGTTATGATCGTATGGAGACCCAGAAGAATCAATGTAAGTTTGGGAAATCCGGAATATGCTGTCGCATCTGCCATATGGGACCCTGTAAAATTACCAAAAGATCTCCCAAAGGAGTCTGCGGAGCCGATGCCGATACTATCGTGGCACGCAATTATCTCAGGGAAGTGGTTGGCGGCTCGGCCGCTCATTCTGACCATGGACGACATCTTGTGTTGCGACTTAAAAAAGTTGCCCAGGGAAACGGGGGGGGATATGAAATCAAAGACGAAAAAGCACTGAGACGGGCAGCAAAGGATTATAAGGTGGAATCAGCCGGAAAATCCAAGGAGGAGATCGCTTTAGATCTGGCCAACCTCTTCCTGGACGAATTCATGCGTCAGGAAGATCCCCTTGTTACCCTTAGCCTGGCGCCACTAAAACAACAATCCTGTTGGCGGAAAAACAACATCGAACCTTTTGGTGTCGACCGTATGATTGTAGAATCCATGCATCGGACCACCATGGGGGTTGACCATCATTACGAAAACCTGTTGCTGCAGTCTTTTAGAACTGCTCTGTCTGATGGTTGGGGAGGATCGAGAATAGCCATGATTGTGTCCGACATTCTTTTCGGTACTCCATACCCGGTGAAAAGTGACGCCAATCTGGGTGTGCTGGGAGAAAACACGGTAAATATCCTTGTTCACGGGCACGAGCCTGAACTTTCGGAAATGCTGGCCGTTGTGGCTCGTGATCCTGAACTGATTGCTTATGCAAAAGATGCCGGGGCGGAAGGAATCACTCTCGCCGGGATATGTTGCACCGCTAACGAAATCCTGATGCGCCACGGAATTCCCATTGCAGGAAGCTTTCTGCAACAGGAGTTGGCGATCATCACGGGAGCGGTTGAGATTATGATTATTGACGTTCAATGTTGTATGCCAAGTTTGCCGGAGGTGGCAGCTGCCTATCACACTGAAATCATCTCAACGACTGATATGGCAAAAACCAGTGGCGCCACTCACCTGGCATTTGATTCCGACGACGCAATCTCTTCAGCAAAAGATCTTATCAAACGAGCTGTTGATAATTATAAAAACCGTGATCCTTCAAAAGTGGCCATTCCCAAAGCCCAAAGCCCGGTGATCGGCGGATTCAGTGTCGATGCTATCAAATACATTTTAGGGGGAACCTTCAGAGCCTCCTTTCGTCCCCTTAATGACGCCATTATTGCAGGGCGTATAAAAGGGGTGGTGGGAATTGTCGGCTGTAACAATCCCAAGGCCAAAACTGACGCCTACATGAATATTCTGACCAAGGAGTTGATCAGACAAAACGTTCTCGTATTAAAAACGGGTTGTGCTGCCGTAGCATCGGCTAAAGAGGGGATGATGCTTCCTGAAACAGCTTTGTCAGATGCAGGAGAAGGTCTAAGGGAAGTGTGTGAGGCTGTTGGCATGCCACCGGTACTCCATATGGGAAGTTGCGTGGACAACTCACGAATATTGGAGGCTGCCGCAGAGATTGTTAAAGAGGGCGGTCTTGGCGATGACATATCGCAACTTCCCGCTGTCGGGGTTGCCCCTGAATGGATGAGTGAAAAGGCCGTTGCCATCGGCACTTATTTTGTCGCTTCCGGAATCGATGTGATCTTGGGGCAACCCTTCAGCATCGAAGGGTCTGAAAACGTTAAAACCTTTCTCAATGAAAAGACCAGGGAGCTTTTTGGCGCATCCTTCCATGATTGCGAAGACCCCTATCAGGCCACTGCCAAGATTTTAGAAATTCTGGATGAAGCCAGAAAAAACCTGGGAATCAATAAAAAGCAGGAAAGAAAACTATACGATATGAAAGATAGGAGAGAACTCAATGTCTAAGATAATCTGCTCACATGCCATTGACGGCGCTATTGAATGGGTCGCCAAGGCTGAAGCAAAACTGGATGAAGCTATCAAACTGAAGGGGGAATCAGCCCCGGTTGCTTTTCCTGAAACAGCGTATTTTCTGCCTATCATCTATTCTTTCACAGGCGAGAAAGCTCAAACTCTATCTGATTTACGGAGGGTGTTACAGCGGTCAAAAATCATGCTACCCGAACGACCTTCCGTAAAAAACTGGCTGCCCTATTTGGGTAACACACTGGATGCAGGTGTGGCGTCTCTTTTTGCCTGCGAAATCATTGAAGTCTGCAAGTATCTAATCGGACCGAACCCCATTCATGATATCTGGCTGGCAGCAGCTAACGATGTAATTATGCGGGAACGGGGAGTGGAATTTGTCGATGGCACGGCGCCCGGTTTTGCAGCCATAACAGGTGCGGCTCCTAGTAATGAGATTGCGGTCAAAATAGCCAAAGAACTTCAGGAAAAGAATCTCTACGTCTTCATGGCCGGTTCAACCAATGGAAAACAATTTGCGGAGCAGTTGGCCGAGGAGGGAGTGCAGTTGGGATGGGAAACCCGGCTGGTTCCCTTTGGAAAAGATGTGTCTGCACTGGTGTACGCTCTGGGATTTGCCAATCGGGCGGCACTCTCCTTTGGCGGGGTGAAACCGGGCGATTTTGAAGCAAATATGAGATACAACAAAAACAGGATTTTTGCCTTTGTCCTCACCTTCGGAGAAGTTACGCCGGACAAATACTCAATTGCCGCCGGTGCGATCAACTATGGTTTTCCGACCATCTCGGATACTGATATCCCCCAGATTTTACCCACGGGTGTTTGCACCTATGAACATGTGGTTTCCAATGTTCCCCATGAGTCCATGGTGGAAAAGGCGTTGGAGGTGAGGGGATGTAAGATCAAAATCACAAAGGTTCCCATCCCGGTCCCTTACGGTGCCGCGTTTGAAGGGGAACGTATCCGCAAATCGGAGGTCCATGCCGAATTTGGTGGAAACCTGACCGACGCTTTCGAGTTTGTCACTTCTGCGGAGCTGGATGAAATCAATGACGGTGAGATGGAGATTATAGGCCCGGATATTGATGAAGTGGAAGAGGGAACAGCCCTACCTCTGGCTATCTGGGTTGAAGTGGCAGGACGTAAAATGCAACCGGATTTTGAACCGATTCTGGAACGACAGGTTCATCATCTGGTGAATGGCGCCGAGGGAATCTGGCACATGGGACAAAGAGATATCGTCTGGACCCGTGTTTCTAAAGATGGATTTAAAAAAGGTTTGCGACTACGTCACTATGGTGAGATTTTGCACGCCCGGTTCATTTCCGATTACCCGGCTATTGTTGACAAAGTCAAGGTAACCCTGATTACTGAGGCCGATGAAGTGGCCAGGCGTCTTGCGGTTGCCAGAGGTATTTATAAGGAAAGAAACCTGCGGCTGGCCGCCATGACGGATGAATCCGTTGACATCTTCTATTCTTGTCTCTTATGCCAATCGTTCGCTCCCAACCATGTCTGCATCATCACTCCCGAACGGTTAGGGCTTTGCGGAGCTTATAACTGGCTTGACGGCAAAGCTGCTTATGAAATCGATGAAACCGGCCCCAATCAGCCGGTGAAGAAAGGTGAGGTTATCGATCCGGTAAAAGGAATCTGGAAGGGCGTTAATGACTATGTCTATACCAACAGCCATAAATCCGTTTCCACCTTCTGCGCCTACTCCATCATGGATCGCCCCATGACAAGCTGCGGCTGTTTTGAGGCTATCTGTGCCTACGTTCCGGAATGCAATGGTATCATGGTTGTTAACCGGGAATTCCAAGCGGACACACCGGTTGGCATGAGCTTTTCCACGCTGGCCGGCAATGTTGGAGGAGGACACCAGACTCCCGGTTTTATGGGAGTCGGTAAGGTGTTTTTAACTTCCAAGAAATTTCTGGCTGCCGATGGTGGCTTTGAACGTCTGGTTTGGATGCCAAAGGAGCTTAAAGAGCAGATCGGTGATGATTTGAGAGAGGTGTTTAAGGAGAAGGGATTCCCGGACCTGTTTGATAAAATAGCGGATGAGACCATAGCCACAGATCCCAATGAGATAAAGGCCTATCTGGAAAAAGTGGATCATCCCGCACTGAAACTGGATGATATGAGCCTGTTTTCTGAGCAGATAGGTGAAGAAGGGCAGCAACCAGTGGTTCAGGATCCCGGTACTCAAATTGAGGAATCGGAAAAGCCCAAAGATAAAATAAAAGATGACTCAGCAGAAAGCTCATCCCAGCAGATAACGCCTGATCTCATCGAACAGATTAAGAACCAGATCCGGGATGATGTCATGAAGGAAGTAAGATCTTCCATCACCAAAGAGATTGTCAGTGATATTATCGGAACCCTCAGCTCAAAATTCCTGGGAGAGACCGTTGAGATAAAAAAGGAAACAACGGTTGTTAAATCTCAACTTCCGGTAGAGAAAAAGATCCGGCCCAAGGCTAAAGAGAGAATAGAAGGGATTGGCTCCTTTGCCATTCCAAAAGAGAAAAACGATCTACCGGTATGGACGGTCAAACTGGGAGCCACCAAAGAGGAAGGAGGAACGCGGGGAATAACGCACACCATCGGGGGGCAGTCCTGTATGCCTTTTCACCTTTGGGAAGGGGAGATGCCTAACCGGCCACTTGTTGCCCTTGAGGTGTTTGATATTGTCAGTGAAAAGTATCCGGCTGTTTTGCGACAGATCTACGGAGATAGTATAAAGTCGCCTGCAGAGATGGCAAAGGTGTGTGTTGAAAAATACGGAGCGGATCTCATCAGTGTCCGCCTGGAAGGAACGCATCCTGAAAAAGGGAATCGATCTGCAGAACAATCGGTTGAGGTTGTCAAATCCGTATTAAACGCAGTTGAGGTTCCATTGATTATCACCGGCCACAATCATTTCGAAAAAAACAACGAGGTGATGAAGGCGGTGGCGCAAGCCTGTGCCGGCGAAAACCTGCTGCTGAACTGGACAGAGCAGGACAATTACAGGGTTATTGCCGGGGCGGCCATGGCTTATAATCACTCCCTGGTTGCTCAAAGCCCGATTGATGTCAACATCGGCAAGCAGATGAATATTCTCCTGACCAATATGGACATTTCAAAAAACAAAATTGTGATGGATCCCATGACCAGTTCAGTGGGATACGGATTGGAATACACCTATTCGGTTATGGAGCGGATTCGGTTAACTGGCTTGGGCGGCGACAAAATGCTGGCAGGTCCCCTGATTGTGTCACCCGGGCAGGAATGTATTAAAACAAAGGAATTTAAAGCTGAAGAGAAGGATTTTCCGGAATGGGGAGACCTGGTAAAACGTGCCGCTGCCTGGGAACTGGCCACCGCGATTAACCTGCTGTACGCAGGAGCGGATGTTTTAATCATGTATCACCCGGAAGCAGCCATGGCAACAAAACGAACGATTTCCAGGTTGATGGGGGAATAGGAGGCAGAAAATAGGAGCTAGAAGGTAGGAGTTAGGAGCAGAAGATTTGAAATTGGATTTTTTTACCTTTATTAGAGGTTGCACAGAATGGAACCTGCTAGATCTTTTACTGATCTCATAGTGTGGCAGAAAGCACACGCTCTTGTGATGGATATTTATAGAATTACGGAATCGTTTCCGAAACATAAGCTCTATGGTTTAACTTCTCAAATTAGAAGATCGAGTGTTTCGGTTCCTGCCAATATTGCAGAAGGGTTTAGGAGAAAAGGAATTGCGGATAAGAAGCGTTTTATGAATATAGCAGAAGGCTCACTGGAAGAAACGAAGTGCTTTTTAATATTAGCGCGTGACCTCAGCTATGGGGATACAACAGGTTTAATGAATAACTTAAATGAGGTAAGCCGGATTTTAGGGTCCTATAGCCATGCTATTGGTAAAAGCACTTCTTAGCTCCTAACTCCTAACTCCTAACTCCTAAAATACAGTTACTGATTCAAATTGAATTGATAATAAAAAAAGAAAAATGAAAAAACTCACAGGATTACAGATTCAAAAGTATCTGCCAAAGACCAACTGCAAGGAGTGCGGCTCCAATACCTGCCTTGCTTTTGCCATGAAACTGGCGGCAAAAAAAGCGGATCTGGCAGACTGTCCTTATGCTTCTGATGAGGCAAAAGCGGTTTTAGGCGCAGCCAGCGAACCCCCGGTAAAAGGTGTTGCTTTTGGTACTGATCGGTCTTTGAAGATAGGCGAGGAAACCGTTTTTTATCGACATGAAAAAACCTTTGTTCATCAGTCTTTGATTGCTGTTAACATAAATGATACCGATTCCAGCGAGAAGATCGAGAGCACGTTGCAGGCAATTAAGGATTACCAGCTGATTCGGGTTGGAGAAACCTTAACCATTGACATGGTTGCCATCACTCAGAAAAGTGACAGTGTTGCACAGTTTGTTACACTGGCAAAAAAAGCTTGGTCAATGACGCAAAAACCAATAGTCTTACACAGCCAAAATCCTGAAGCTCTAATAAAAGCTGCTGAAGCAGTCAAGGATTCCGGAAGTCTGATTGCTGCGGCTACCGCCGAAACTGCTGATATGCTCATGAAAACAGCCCGGGAGAACAATCATGCCTTAGCTGTAACAGCAGCAGATCTCGACAGCATGGTCAAGATAACGTCACAATTGAAAGAAAATGGCTTCAATGAGATTTTGCTGCAGTTTCAGACTCACTCACTTTCAGAACAATTTCAAACCAATTCCATTGCCAGAAAATCAGCATTAACAGACAATTTCAAACCGCTGGGATATCCCACGCTTCGTTTTATCGAAGGGGATGACTATTTGGAAAATATCATCATGGCGGTTAATGAGATTTCCAAATTTGGCGGAATCTTTGTACTGCCTGAATTCGATCCTGCGCAGATTGTGCCTCTGATGACGGCCCGCATGAATATTTTTACCGATCCTCAGAAGCCGATTCAGGTTGAGCCGGGGGTCTATCCGGTAGGAGAACCCAATGCCAATTCGCCTGTGTTTGTAACAACCAATTTTTCCCTGACCTATTTTATCATATCAGGAGAGATTGAAAACAGCGGATTAAGTGCCTGGCTGGTTGTACCCGAATGTGAAGGAATGAGTGTCCTCACCTCCTGGGCAGCCGGGAAATTCTCAGGCAGCTCCATCGCCGGTTTTATCAAGGAAAGTGATTTGGAAAGTAAAGTTAACACTCGTGAAATCATTATTCCCGGTTATGTTTCTCAGATCAGTGGTGAACTGGAAGAGAATCTTCCCGGATGGAAAGCGATTGTCGGGCCACAGGAATCAGCCGATCTTGAAAGCTTCATCACCAATGTGGTGAGTCCGAGGTAAACGCGACAACGATTTAAATATAAAAAATTCCCATGCCAACAGTTCGATTCTTACCTTCCAATCAATCGGTGGACGTTCCTGTGGGAACTGAATTAATTGATGCCGCCTTGAAAGCAGGTGTGGAAATCAGCGCGCCCTGTGGGACCAAGGGCACCTGCGGTAAATGTGTCGTTAAGGTAACAGAGGGCGATGTTAAAGGTGAGGAATCACTGTCACTTTCTAAAGAAGCAGTCAAGGAAGGATATGTCCATGCCTGCAAGACTATTGTCAGGAACCGAAATTTCACCATTGAAATCCCGCAGCAAACTTCCAAAAGAAGTCAATTTGCCCCTTCCGAACATGACCTGATGCGAATTAAAGCGGAACTTCTCCCCGGTGAATGGGAGATGCATCCCATGGTGAAATCTGTGGCACTTGTAGTTGACAAACCTCAACCGGAGGATGGTCAGTCTGATCTCGACAGGTTTTTGCAAAGTTTACGAAACAATATTGAAAAGGACATCAAAGTATCCCTGGATTATCTCAAACAACTGGCTATAACGCTCAGACAGGATAACGGCAGGCTAACAGCATTCGTTTTTTGCCATGAAGAAGAAAATTACCTGGTTGATATAAAACCCGGTCATGAAAAGTCTGATCAATATGGTCTTGCCATTGACCTGGGAACCACTTCGGTTTCCGTTCAGTTGGTATCTCTGCCCTCTGGTAAAATCCTAAAAACAGTGACCGATTATAACCAGCAGATATCCTGTGGGGTTGATATTATCGGCAGGATCAACTACGCGCAAAGACCTGATCGGTTGGAAGAGTTAAAAAACCGTGTTTTAAAAACTTTTAATGGTCTTATTCAAAAACTGATAGATGAATTACAACTGGAGCGAGAAAAGATTTATTCCGCGGTGATATCAGGAAACACCACCATGACTCACCTGCTACTGGGCTTAACTCCGGAGTACATCCGATTGGAACCCTATACACCAACCATTCTGAATCTGGAGATTCAAAAGGCCGGAGAAATCGGGTTGAATATTCATCCCCATGCCCCTGTTCATATATCCCCGGCTGTTGGCAGCTATGTGGGAGGTGATATTACGGCAGGTTTGTTGTGTACCGATTTGGCTTCTGATTCTGAAGAGATCAATCTCTTTCTGGATATTGGAACAAACGGGGAGTTGGTGGTGGGTAACAATGAATTTATAATGACATGTGCCTGTTCGGCGGGACCAGCCTTTGAGGGGGGCGGTATCATGTGTGGAATGAGAGCTTCCGGAGGCGCCATCGAATCAGTGAAAATTGACGCAGAAACCGGAGTTCCTGTTTTGAAGACCATACATGGCGCTAAACCTCAGGGAATCTGCGGTTCTGGAATCATCTCCTTGTTGGCCAGCTTGTTTTCTTCGGGATGGATCGATTCAGCCGGAAAATTTGACAGATCGCGACTTAATCCGAGAATCAGGGTTGAAGGACGTCAGGCATTCTACTTACTGGCTAACGGTGATGAAAGCGAAACCGGCAACCCCCTGTTGATCTCCGAAGCAGAAATCGAAAATGTTATTCGCGCAAAAGCGGCTATTTACTCTGCTTGTAGTTTGATGCTGAACCAATTGGACATCGGTTTTGAGTCCATTGCCTCCTTTTATATCGCCGGAGGCTTCGGGCATTTTCTTAACCTGGAAGATTGTATCACCATCGGTCTGTTGCCCGATATCGACCGGAATAAGTTCAAGTTTATAGGAAACTCATCATTGTTGGGTTCCTATATGCTGCTTATTTCAAAAGAGTATCAACAAAAACAAAAAGCCCTGTCCAACCGGATGACCTATCTCGATTTAAGCACCGACCCTGCTTACATGGATCACTATACAGCCGCCCTGTTCCTGCCTCATACTGATCTTTCCCGGTTTCCATCTCATACTTAGAAAATTAGGCTCAAATCGACAGGGACAAATTCAAGTTTATTAAAAATTCATCCCTGTTGAGTTCCTATATACTTCTTCTTTTAAAAGAGTAGCAATAAAAGCAAAAAGCCCTGTCCAACCGGATGGCCTGTCTTGATTTAAGCCCTTACTCTGTTAATATGGATCAATATACAGGTGTATGATTAAATCTTGTGGGGTGGAACCTCTGATATTATCTCCTCAAAATCCGATTTTGAGTGTATTTGATGAAAGATGGGATCTATCTGTTAATCTTACTGTCTATCGGGGGTGGTTGCCTTTCAAGAAGCGACGTTTACTTCAGGTGTTCAAGGAATAACTGGTCCATTTTCACCGGGAGCGAAACCATTGGAAGTTAAAAAGACTAACCTGCACCAGCCATCGTTTTTTCAATCTCATTGACAGATTTGGGAATCGGATCGCCTAAAATACGGCTTGTTTCTTGTGTGACCAGGACATTATCTTCTATGCGGATGCCTCCGAAATCAAAATAGGTTTCAGCCTTCTCATAGTTGATATAATCCTTAAATCGTCCCTCTTGCCGCCACTGCTCTATCAATAGAGGAATAAAATAGATACCCGGTTCAACTGTTACCGTAAAACCGCATTGGAGTTCTCTTGCAAGCCTTAATGCGGATAAACCGAATTGAGAGCTTCGCTCCGTTTTACAGTCATAACCCACATAGTCTTCGCCCAAATTTTCCATATCATGGACATCTAACCCCATCATGTGTCCAATACCACAAGGAAAAAACAATGCATGTGCTCCTTGAGTAACAGCATCTTCCAGATTCCCTTTCATGATATGCAAGTTCCTTAATCCTTCTGCAATTGTCGATGAGGCAAGAATATGCAGATCTCGGAAAGGGACTCCCGGTCTGATCGCCTCGATTACCTTTTTCTCAGCATTTAAAACGATTTCATAGATCTCTTTTTGGCGGGATGAAAAGGCTCCGCCAACTGGTAAGGTTCTGGTAATATCGCTGGCGTAGTGAGACTTTGTTTCGGCACCTGCATCAATTACAAGCAGTTTTCCCTTTTTCAGTAGATTCTGGTAATTATAATTGTGCAGTATTTGACCATCAATGCTAACGACGGGAGGATACGCAAGTTGTCCGCCACCTGCAACAGCAACACCTTCAATGGCACCGACTATTAATCGTTCATGCGTTCCCGGGGTGGCCATTTTCATGGCAGTTAAATGCATTTGGCGCGTGGTTGTCAGCGCCAGTTCGATCTCAGAGATTTCCTCCTTCTCTTTGACCGACCGCAGGTCAACAATTGCGTCTATCAACTCACGGGAGGCTTGATTGTTGATTTCCCATGCCGCTTTTCCCAGAAGTTTTGTCAGAAATATCAAATTCTCAGCTCGGTATTGGGGAAGGAGATGCAAGGATTTACCGGGTTTACTGCAATGCTCTACGGTTTCTTTTATTGTTTTTAATGGATACCAATGTCCCACCCCACTCATGGAAGCAAGCTGCTCCAGCGTTGGTTGATTTCCCATCCAGACAATATCGTCCAGATCAATATCATTACCAAACAAGTATTCCCGATCCTCGTCTATGTCAATCAGACTTACCAGGCCCGGTCGGTCTAGTCCCCAAAAATAGAGAAAGGTGCTGTCTTGCCTAAAAGGGTATTTATTTTCCATATAATTAAATGGAACATCTGTATTCCCGGGCATAAGGATCATGCCTGAACCCACCGCTTGTTTGAGCTTTTTTCTTCTTTTAGTGTATATCTCTTTTGTAAACACGTTTATTCTCTCGGCAAAGGTTTACCAGCAACGGAAGATTAAAGATTGGCCAGCAGGGCCTTAAGAACATCTATTTTGCCAACACTAAGATAGATCTTTTGACTGGTTTCTGAAGGTGTCACTAACGATAATCTAAATCGATATTAACTCTTTGGGAGAATTAGATAGTACCTTGCAAGGCCCATTCTTTACTGCAATAATATCTTCAATTCGTACACCTCCCCAATAAGGGATATAAATTCCTGGCTCGATTGTTACAACACAGTTTTCTTTTAACTCATCCCCGCAGGTTTTGTTCATAAAAGGCAACTCGTGTATGTCCAATCCAACGCCATGTCCCAGCCCTTTTCCAGCGAATTCAATATAACCATATCCTGATATTATCTTCATTACCTCTTCATTTACTTCCTTTCCGGTACGGCCAGCCCTTGCTGATTGCAATCCCTGTTCTTGTGCTTCCTGAATAATCGCATAGATTTTCTTTTGCTTTTCATCGGGTTTCCCAACAACAATCGTTCGGGTCATATCTGATCGATACCCCTCAACCAAAGCGCCAAAATCAATTGTCACCAGATCGCCCTTTTCGATTTTTTTCCGGGAGGGAATCCCATGGGGTAAGGACGTTTTTTGCCCCGAGATCAAAATAGTTTGAAAAGCGGATGAATCTGCCCCAAACTCCCTCATGAAGGTCTCAAGTTTCCATGCTGCCTCCAACTCGGTCATCCCGGGCTTCAATGTGTCCAATATTTGATCGAATGCCTTGTCGGCTATGCTTGCAGCAGTCTGGATATAATCGATCTCTTTATTGGTTTTGATATAACGTAAACTTTCAACAATACCATTTGTGGGAACAAATTCAATCCGGGGCATTGCACCCCGCAGCTTCTCCAGTAGTTGAAAAACGATATGATTTTCTTCAAAACCGATGTTTTTTAGACCGGTAGAATCGGCAATTTCTAATATAACTTGCTCCAGCGGTTTTTCCTCCCGGTCGACGGTAATAACCTCAAATCCCTTGCACTCTTTTTCTGCCTGCTCGGAGTAACGGTAATCCGTTAAGAAATATTGCTTTTCTTTCGTAATCAATATATAGGAATCGGCATTTGTAAAGCCGCTCATATAGCGGATGTTTGCGTAATCAACTAAAAATAAGCCATCCAGGTTTCTTTCTTCCAATTGTTTAATTACTTTTTTCATCGCTCTTCACATTTTTGATATGAACAATAATATGTCGCCTTTGTCTTCTGATTAACTTGGCAAGCATAATTCATATTATGATTATACGGGGCAGATAAGGGACGTCTTGTAAAAATCTATTTTTTTATTGCAAATTTCTATGAATATCTGTGTTGTAATGGATCATTCAAACATCCATCACAACCAACAGCAGAAATAGAGTGGAGGGAATGATACATGGGAGTCTGCTAACAGTGGTTGCCGGGTGGCACCACTAAATATCAGATTGATATTTAAAAATCCCCGGTGTGCAACCGAATTGTTTTTTAAAGGTATTGCTTAACGCACTCTGACTGGAAAACCCGACCTCCTCCGATATTTCGGCAATCGTCAGCTTTGTGGTCTTCAGTAATAGCTTTGCCTTTTCCAACCGTTTTTCAATGACGTATTGGTGGGGCGTTTTGCCTACCTCTTCCCGGAATAAGGTAAAAAAATGACTGGGACTGATATGGACTGATTTTGCTATTTCTTCCACTGTAATCTTGCAATCCAGTCGATTCATCACAAACCGGTCAATCGAATCCAAATCAATTCTCTGTTCGGGTCTTTGATGCTTAAATATCCTGCTTTCCATTAACCCTGTAAAAACAGCCGCAATGTGTTGGTTAAAACGCATATTGCAGTTGGTTTCCAAATCTTCATACTCTGGTAACTCCATGGCAGAGAACTGGACAAATTTACGCATGCTTTGATCCAGAAGAAAGAACCTTGGTCGTTCAAAAATCCGCTTGATTAAATCATCCTGGATTTTTTGCCGAAAATTGATGGTCAAACTTTTATTTTTTCCAATTCCAGAGAACTGATGCGTGGTATTAGCTGGTATCACACATCCTTTCATCAAATCTAATTTGATTTCTGTACCATCAATCTCTATTTTACTGACACCGCTTACACCAAGAACCATTTGCAAATGATCGTGTTTATGGCCGGTTGGTATCTCGGGTGTTTGAAATAAAAAGGCGGAAGCAGACATATGCATTCTACGGGTTTGTATGGACGGCAAAAACTATCCGGTTTTCGATTTTAATACACAATATTGTTTCTACTCGCAATGGTTGTGATATACAACTAACAATAAATTCTTTTTTTAAAAATGGAAATATCAATTTTCACCTTCTCCATAACGAATTGATCTTATTTAATATGAAATTTCGAATTCTTTGAATTCTGGCCTTTGTTTTTGATTGATGGATTTTAGTAGAATTTTGCAAAACAAAAATAGATTTTTGCAAGACGTTTTTAGTGAAAATTGTTGTATAAATGATTTGATTCTTCAAGTAAACTGAAAATGATTAACTTGCAGCAAGCCGGTGCAAGTGGAGGTCAATAATCATTTTGCATTCCAGATAATCAAATGGCTATTAATTCAAGGAGATTAAGAATGGTGCATTATTCGATTAAAAAAGTGATGTTGATAGCGGGGTTAGTGCTAACGGTTTTATCATTAACATTGTCTCCGGTTCAGGCTGCGAATAAGTTGGTTTTCTCACAAACCAGTGATGGTACAACACTCGATATTACAAAAGGCAACAGTATCCCGGATCAGAACATTGCAAAACTGATGAGTGAAGGTCTGGTTCGTACAAAGTCTGGAGAACTTACTCCGGGAATTGCGAAAAGTTGGGATATTTCTAAAGACGGAAAGATCTACACCTTTCACCTGCGGTCATCCAAATGGAGTGATGGCACAAAATTAACGGCATATGACTTTGAGTATTCCATCAAACGTTTGATGGACCCTAAAGTGGCCTCTCCTTACTCTTTTATTGGAATGACAATCGAAAACGCCGGACCTGTTAACAAAGGTGAAATGGGATTGGATAAGCTGGGGGTTAAAGCAGTTGATGACCTGACTTTGAAAATTATCCTTGAGAATCCGGCGGATTATTTCCTAAGTTCTCTGGCACTCAGCAATTTCTCTCCTGTGCGTAAAGATTATGTGGATAAATACGGACAGGAATTCGCCACATCTGCGGATAAACTGCTGTATAATGGTCCATTTTATCTGGCTGAATATACCCCTCTAAGCAAAAAGATCTTTAAAAAGAATCCGTATTACTGGAACGCAGGCGCCGTAAGCCTTGATGAGATAGAGGTGATTGTCGTTGAAGATCCAATGACCGCATTGCAAATGTATCAAACAGGGGATCTGCACTTTGCCGAAGTTCCTGAAACACTTTACCCGAACTATAAAGACAATGCGTTTTCCTATATGTATTCAATTGAATGGATCGGGTTCAACAAACGTAAAAAAGACAGTAAACCCTGGCTGGCAAATATGGATTTTATCAAAGCCATCAATCTTTCCATTGATCGTGAGGTTTTTACCGCATTGTCTTCCAGGGGATTGAACCTGCCTGCGCAACGCTATATCATGCCGATTCTGATGGGAAAAACCAAGAGTTATGGTGAGGACTATCCTTTAAATTTCTATGATAAGAAGGCACAAAAAACAGAAGCGGTCAAACATCTGAAAAAGGCAATGCAAACACTCAATATCAGCAATCCAGCTGACATTGAGGTTTCCTATCAGATCACTTCAAACAACCCGCAATTAAAACGCCAGGCAGAAGTATTGCAGAGCATGATTACCAAGAACCTTGGCATCACTTTCAACATCACCCAGGTTGAATACAAGCATCATTGGGCAAGTCTGAAAAAAGGTGATTATGAAATGGCGTGGCAGGGTTGGGTACCTGATTACAATAGCCCTTTTTCTTATCTTGAAATTTGGCAAACAGACGGATATTATGCTGCACGGTGCGGTTATAGTGATGCGGGATTTGACTCCCAGATCAAAAAAGCCTTGGAATCAACTGATCGAAACAAGAGTCTGGATTATTACTACTCAGCAGAACAACAGCTTCTTAAAACAGCACCAATGGTTCCGTTACACATGCGACAAAAAGCGGTGCTGATTAATCCTAATGTCAAAGGACTTGATTTTTATTTTATCGGATATGATATCGATGCTTCCTTTGCGAAAATAAAATAAGAAGCCATCTTTGTACCTGACTGGAACAGCGCGAAGAATCAGCTGTCTATGACTTTTCGCGCTGTCAATTACTCAAAAATGATGTAATCATTGCTCGCAATTAAGGTCTGAATCCCATGCTTAGATATATCCTCAAGCGATTGGTCATTTCCGTATTGACGGTGTTTGTGTTAGCCGCAACTGTTTTTGTCTTGATGCATGCTTTGCCGGGAGATGCATTTGACGGAGAAAAAGCGACTGCACAAGTTCGGGCTAATCTGGAAAAAACATACGGATTTGACAAACCGCTGCACATCCAATTTTTTAAGTATATTGGCAACTTGGTAAGAGGAGATTTTGGTATCTCCATGAAACACCAGGGGCAAAGAGTCAATGATTTAATTGCTGTAACATTCCCAATATCTGCGGATCTGGGAATTCGGGCGCTTCTATTTGCCATCATTCTGGGCCTTTTTCTGGGAGTCTGCGCCGCCCAATTATACAGGCACCCTTTGCGGCACGGTGTGATGATTATCGCGATAATCGGAATCTCCGTTCCCGATTTTATTATGGGCAGTATTCTTCAATATATCTTCGCTTATAAAGGACGATTGTTTCCTGTCGCCGGTTGGGGAGAGATGAAATACACGGTTTTACCGGCTTTTGCTTTGAGCTTTTACACGATGGCATTGTTGTCCCGCTTTATGAGGACCAGTATGCTGACCGTAATCAACGAAGATTATATCAAAACAGCGCGAGCCAAAGGACTTCCCAGATATAAAATAGTATTGAGACATCAGATTAGGAATGCCATGTTGCCGATTATTACCATTCTGGGGCCAATCGTGGCAGCTGTTCTGACAGGGACCTTTGTTATTGAACGAATTTTTAACATCCCCGGCATGGGAAAGTTCTATGTAAATGCCATCAGTGACAGGGATTATACTCTTACACTGGGAATGACCGTTTTCTATGGGATATTCTTAATTGGTGCTAATTTTATCGTGGATGTTTTATATAGCATTATCGATCCTCGAATCAGGATCAGTGGAGAACGGGATGTCTGATACGAATACATGTTTTGATGCGGAATTGTTTCGTAAGCGTGTAGAACAGCATGATTCCGATACAATACATCGACCAAGTTTGACTTATTTACAAGACGCCACCCATCGCCTGTTCAAAAACAGGATCGCGATGGTCGGTTTGTTGATGATTCTACTTTTGATTGTACTTGCCATTATCGGTCCTATGGTTGTTCCATTCGAGTATGATGCTCTGGAGGACTTGCCATACCTGACAACAGGTGAGAACGGGCACATTTTCGGAACAGATGGCTTGGGACGCGATCTCTGGGCCAGACTCTGGATGGGAGCCAGAACGTCTCTACTGATCGGATTTACGGCAGCTATTGTCAATGCTGTTATGGGAACGTTCATCGGCAGTATCTCAGGGTATTTCGGAGGAATTGTCGACACAGTTTTGATGCGGTTGATAGACGTACTCTATGGAATTCCTTACATCATTGTAGCTATCTTGATGATGGTGGTGATGGGACCGGGATTTGATTCGCTTATAATAGCCCTCATCATTATCGGCTGGATATCCACCGCCCGATTGGTACGCGGACAAATTCTCCAACTAAATAATCAGGAGTTTATCCTGGCAGCCCGCAAGCTTGGGAGTTCACACGCCAGTATCATTTTCCGTCATATGGTTCCCAATTTTCTGGGGTTGATCATCACCAGTATGACCATGGCAATTCCCTATTATATTTTTGCAGAAGCGTTTTTGAGTTACATCGGTTTAGGCATTCAACCACCGGAGTCAAGTTGGGGAGTCCTAGCCAAAGAGGGGGTGGAACAGTTTCAGGTTTCAATTCACCTGATAGCTTACCCGGCGTTGATCATTTCCATCGCCATGCTCTCCTTTAATCTTTTTGGTGATGGTCTTCGCGACGCACTTGATCCGAAAATGCGACAATGACGAGCTCGATCATGACTGAAGAATATGACATTTTACATGTAAAAAACCTGAAAGTGGATTTTAGTACCTATGGTGGTACTGTTCAGGCAGTCCGTAACATTTCATTCGGAATTAACAAGGGAGAATGCCTTGCCTTGGTTGGGGAATCCGGATGTGGAAAATCCGTATCCGCACACAGTATTTTGCGAATTGTTCCCGAACCGCCTGGCCAGGTCAGTGGTGAAATATTGTTTAAGGGAAATGATTTAACCCAATTGAGTGAAAAGCAGATGCTGAAGATTCGGGGAGCGGAGATATCCATGATTTTTCAGGATCCCATGACCTATCTTAATCCCACCATGCGTATCGGAACCCAGGTAACAGAAATCTTCAAAGAGCATGCCCCGAAAAGAATCAGCGGAACCGAGCTTAAAAGGCTTTGCATTGATGCATTTGATATGGTGGGAATAACGGACCCTGAGCAGCGATTTCGGCAATACCCTTACGAGTTCTCTGGCGGTATGCGGCAAAGGGCGCTTATCGCCATGGCTCTTATCAATAAACCAAGCCTGATTATTGCTGATGAACCAACCACAGCTTTGGATGTAACAATTCAATCCCAAATGCTTGAATTAATGAAGACCCTGCAAAGAGAGACCAAAACAGCGTTAATTCTAATAACGCATGACCTGGGTGTCGTTGCAAAGATGGCACATCGTGTCGCCATAATCTATGCAGGAAAGATAGTTGAAACCGCACCAGCTACCGATATCTATCGCAACCCGAGACATCCGTACACAATCGGGCTTTTAAATTCTATTCCGTCTGTCAGTAAATCATCGAAGGAACCTCTCTATTCAATCAAGGGCACACCTCCCGATCTGTTTAACCCACCGAAAGGATGTGGTTTTGCTCCAAGATGCGAATTCGCAATGGATATCTGCGATAATTACCCCCCTCCCGATTTCCAAATAGATGAAGGACATCATTCTGCATGCTGGTTGCTTCATCATCAGGCACCAACCAATAACTTAAAAACCAGTGTACTATCCAGGGAAGGTATTAACCCATGAGTTATCTGATCGAAGCCCGAAACCTCAAAAAACACTTCACACTGCGGGGCAAAAAAGTTTTAAAAGCCGTTGATAATGTCGATATCGCCATCGCTCCGGGTGAAACACTCGGTCTGGTGGGAGAATCGGGCTGCGGGAAATCCACAGTTGGTCGTACCCTGGTAGGGTTGTACAAGCAGACTGCGGGAGAAATCTATTATAAAAACGAAAATATCCAACACCTTGATAAGCAAAAAAATCGGGAATTTATTAGAAAAACACAAATCATCTTTCAGGATCCCTACTCTTCCATCAATTCCTATATGACCGTAGGCGATATTATCGCTGAGGGAATTGATAACTTTAAACTGTTTAAGGGGAAAGAGCGACAGGAAAGGATTTATGAACTATTGGAGCTTGTCGGACTCAATAAGGATCATACCACGCGTTACCCCCACGAGTTTTCCGGGGGACAACGACAACGGATCGGAATTGCGCGATCACTTGCTGTTGAACCGGATTTTATTATTTGTGATGAACCCATCAGCGCGCTCGACGTTTCCATCCAGGCCCAAATTGTTAACCTGCTATCAGATCTGCAGAAAAAATTCAAACTGACGTATCTTTTCATTTCCCATGATCTCTCCATGGTGCAGTATATTTCCGATCGAGTAGCGGTGATGTACCTGGGGAAAATTGTTGAAACCGCGAATTGTGATTCACTTTATTCTGATCCGCACCATCCTTATACAAAAGGATTGCTGGCATCTATTCCTATTCCCGATCCCGAAATTGAATTTTCCAGATCTGCCCAAGTTATGACCGGTGAAATCACTAGCCCGCTGAACCCACCTCCCGGGTGCAGGTTCTCGACACGTTGCCCTCTTAAAAAACAGATTTGCGAAGAACAAGCCCCACCGAATGTTCCCATTTCGGATAGCCATTTTGTTGCTTGTCATCTGTATACTTAGGTTCAGGAATATTTTTGCGTTTGGCTGCGCACGGGCTTCTAAATTAGATTCGTTGCCGGAGTTCCGGTTCTTTGACAGCGAATTTAAAAAACCGGTTAAAATCGAGTAAAAACCATTTGACGTGAATTTAGTTGCGGACTACAATTATTGCATAACACAACTACTAAATATAAAAATGGAATTGAAAACAATACAGCAATTCAGAACGACTCTCAGAAAGTTTGAAAGAGACGTTGCCATTGGTCAGCAAAGGGATGAGAGAACCGGCGGACTGAGTGTTGTGCAGACACATACGGTTATCAACCTCGGAGAACTAGGGGAAACTACTATCGGACAGATGGCCGGGCATATGGCTGTGGACAAAAGCACTTTGAGCCGTACCATCGACGGTCTGGTAAGAAAGGAGCTGGTTTCACGCAACCCGGATCCCGATGATCGTCGTTTCCAGAGGATAAGTTTGACAAAGAAAGGGCAAAAAGAGTGTGAGCAGTTGAACCGTGTTAACAACGATTTTATAGATCGTGTGTTTTCCAAGATCCCGAAATCGGAACATGAGGCGGTGATTAAATATTTTAAAATCTTTGTAAGTGCCATGCGGGAGCAAACCGGTTAACCATGAAAACAGGACTGATTTTTGATCTGAAACGCTTTGCCATACATGATGGACCTGGTATACGCTCAACAGTCTTTTTTAAGGGCTGTCCCTTGAGATGCTGGTGGTGCCACAATCCCGAAGGAATAGGGAACGGGGTACCAAAGTCGGATAGCGCAGATATCCAAGCTGATACCTGCAGGCTTGAGAAGGTCGGAAGAATCTATTCGATCGACCAGCTTATGGTGGAAATCGAGAAGGATGTCATTTTTTTTGACGATTCAGGAGGCGGTGTTACTTTTTCAGGGGGTGAACCCCTGTACCAGGCGGAGTTTTTAAAGCTGGCTTTACAGCGTTGTCGCGAGATTGAGATCCATACGGCTCTGGATACAAGCGGGTTTGCTTCTGCCGAGACAATTCAGGGACTGTCCGAGTTTGTAGACCTTTTTCTTTTTGACCTTAAATTGATCAACAACGAGAGGCATTTATTATACACTGGTGTTTCCAACCAACAGATACTGAAAAACCTGCGTTGGCTGGCAAAAAAGGGGAAACGGTTGAATATCCGTTTTCCGGTGATCCCGGGGATAACAGACACGAAAGAAAACATAAAAGACCTGAAACAGTTGTTGAAGGAACTGGAAAACGTAAACCATATTTCCCTGCTTCCGTTTCATAATATCGCGGCAGGAAAATACGAACGATTTGGTATGGAAAACAAGTTTGGCGGAGAGAAATCATTGTCCGAGGATCAGGTTCTGCCCTTAAAAGCGGAATTGGAATCCCTTGATAAAACCGTTACGATTGGAGGCTGACATGAGTAAACGAATTGAGATGCAAAGGCAGGACAGTATAGACGCTGTTGAGAGAATATCAGTTGAGCGGGCGTTATTGTTGACCGAATTCTACCGAAAGAACGAGGCGGAGAGAGTTTCGATCCCCATGAAACGGGCACTTGCTTTCCAGCACATAATGTTGAACAAGACCATAAAAATCAATCGGGGGGAACTGATTGTCGGAGAACGGGGTGACGAGCCCAAAGCAACGCCGACCTATCCCGAAGTTTGCCTACACAGCCTGGAAGACCTTGATGTACTCGATAGCAGGGAAAAGGTTTTTTTTCGGGTCAGCGAGAGTATTAAAAAACAATATGAGGAAACCATTATTCCCTATTGGACTGGTAAATCCATGCGTGAACGGATTTTTAATGAGCTTTCGGACCAATGGAAAACTGCCTATGAGGCTGGAATGTTTACGGAGTTCCAGGAACAGCGAACCCCGGGACATACTGTACTTGGGGATAAAATCTATCAAAAGGGGCTTGAAACGTTTATCGATGAAATAGAGAGTAAGATTCAGAGCCTGGATTTTCTAGGGGATATGGAAGCATTGGATAAAAGGGAAGAGTTGCTTGCCATGAAAGTCTCAGCACTGACCCTTATCGATTTTTCCGAAAGATACGCCGATGAACTTGAGCAGATGTCAACCAAGGAGAACAATGCCGAGAGAAAGCAAGAGCTATTGTCCATGTCTGAAATCTGCAGACATGTTCCCGGGAAAGCACCGCGCACTTTCTGGGAAGCCCTTCAATACTATTGGTTTGTGCATATCGGTGTTATAACTGAAACCAATCCCTGGGATTCATTCAATCCAGGCAGGCTGGATCAGCATCTTTACCCGTTTTACAAGAAGGATATCGAGACCGGTACCTTAACAGTTGAGTGGGCAAAGGAATTATTAAAGTCATTCTGGATCAAGTTCAACAATCATCCGGCACCACCCAAAGTAGGAATTACTGCAAAGGAAAGTAATACTTATACCGATTTTGCCCTGATCAATATCGGAGGGTTGAAAGCTGACGGTTCCAATGCTGTCAATGAACTTAGTTACTTGATCCTGGATGTCATCAAGGAAATGAGGTTGCTTCAACCCAGCTCCATGATTCAGTTGAGCAAGAAGAGTCCGGATCGGTTCTTAAAGCATGCTTTAAAAATCGTTAAAACCGGTTTTGGTCAGCCCTCTATCTTTAACTCCGATACCATCGTCCAGGAACTGGTAAGACAGGGGAAAAGTGTGGAAGACGCCAGAAATGGCGGTGCCAGCGGCTGTGTCGAGAGTGGAGCCTTTGGCACCGAAAGCTACATACTGACCGGTTATTTTAACCTGACAAAGATACTCGAAATTACTCTGCACAATGGGATCGATCCCCTTACCGGTAACCAACTGGGGCTACTCACGGGCGAACTGTCTGACCTCAGAGATTTTGAGGAATTCATGTCTGCTTATGAGAAGCAACTCCGTCATTTTATCGACATTAAAATCCAGGGGAACAATATTATCGAAAGATTGTATGCCAAGTATTTACCAACTCCTTTCCTTTCTCTGTTTATTGATGACTGCATTGCAAATGGCAAAGATTATAATGCTGGTGGCGCCCGTTACAATACCGCTTATATTCAGGGAGTAGGATTGGGAAGTGTCACCGATTCCCTGATATCGATTAAGAAGAACCTGTATGAGGAGAACAAGGTAACTGCAGAGGAATTGCTAAACGCACTTCAGGTCGATTTTAAAGGTTTTGAAAATTTGCAGACTTTGTTTCGGTTCGAGACGCCAAAATATGGAAATGACCTTGATGAGGCCGACCAGGTGATGCAGAAGGTATTCGAAATCTTCTACGATGCGGTTAACAACCGACCGACAACGAAAGGTGGACGATACCGAATCAACCTGCTTCCCACAACTTCCCATATATACTTTGGCAACATGATCGGGGCAATGCCGGATGGACGCAATGCAGGCAAACCCCTTTCCGAAGGAATATCACCTGTCCAGGGAGCCGACACAAACGGTCCCGGAGCTGTTGTCAAATCTGCTGGCAAAATAGACCATATCAGAACCGGGGGTACGCTTTTAAACCAGAAATTTACGCCTCAGCTAATGGAAAATCAGGAGGGAATAGATAAGGTCGCCTCGCTGGTACGGAGTTACTTTAAGCTGGATGGGCACCATATTCAATTTAATGTGGTTGACGCAGAAACCTTAAAAAAAGCGCAGCAGAATCCCGAAGAATATCGGAGTCTTATCGTCAGAGTAGCAGGGTACAGCGACTATTTTGTGCATCTGACACGTGAGCTGCAGGATGAGATCATTATGAGAACGGAACACGCTAACACTATGTAGAACCTCAGAACCTGCCTTCACACTGTTTCCATCGTGAAAGAGGTATAACAACCTGGTCATCAAACTGTATATTTTCATTTTGAATGATCTGGAGTACCTCTTAAATCCGGCCCGTTGAGGTATCGTCACTCCTCCTACGATTTCTTAACAGGCCGGGCAAGATATCACAGTCTTTTCTAGCCAGAATTTCTCTTCCAAGTTGAATCTCCAATCTCCGGAAAGTCTATTATTATGCTGGATCCTGTCGTGTCCGCCCCCGGTTCGTTACCTATTTCTCAATACACTCCCGAAAAGACTCACTGGCGCACTACCTTTTTAATGTTGTTCCATGTACTTAACAGCAGTCCTGAATCAGAGCCTGCAAGAACAGACCTAACTAAAAGCCGAGATAGCTTGCAGACATTACTGATTACCTAAAAAAATTGGGTTCTTATTAGCATGATACCAATTCTTTAGTTGTCGTTGAACATGATGAAACACCAGCCGGTTATCTTTATCTATTGTTCGAAATAGGGTATCGTCGTTACTATTAAGCAAAATCAATCGCAGTTTAACAGGATCTACATATGAAAATCGGTAAATTTCAGGTTTTGGAAATTGTAAAAAAGGAAAGCTATAAGATTGTCTATTTGGCCACCAGTACTGATCAAAGCTCATATTTTTTACACGAATACTCAAATTCGATGACGGCCAATCATGAATTTATAATTTCTCAATCACTACTGTCCGGTTAAAAAATGTAATATTTCTTATAAATAACTATCATTGTTGACTTAGCAAGCTTTTTTCTTGTCCGTCGACTTGAATTTTTTTGAATTTCCCGTCGTTATGTAAATTTTATCGGGCATAACGATGTATGCAGGGAAGACGATATTTTCAC
>Ga0180009_10000328_pt1 | contig 67596 bp, 70 predicted proteins | sample OS_PC_MetaG_FD_123537 | JGI IMG/M metagenome (GOLD analysis project Ga0180009, IMG submission 123537) | Groundwater microbial communities from the Aspo Hard Rock Laboratory (HRL) deep subsurface site, Sweden - OS_PC_MetaG | ecosystem: Environmental > Aquatic > Deep subsurface > Groundwater... | reverse complement strand
TCTCACCCCCGCCGTCAAGGCCGAACTCAAGCGACTCAAGCCCGGGAAGGTCTTCTTCATCGGCCTCCCCGAGACGGTGCGCCCTGGTCTGGTGGACGCCGTCGGTGGCGCGGACGTCGTCACCATCCGCGGCAAGGACCGCTACGAGACCGCCGCGCTCCTCGCCGCGGAGCTCAAGAAGAAGCTCGGCACGGTGGAGAAGATCGTGCTCGCCCCCGGGGACAAGTTCCCCGACGCCCTCTCCGCCGCCCCGCTTGCCGCCAGGAAGGGCTGGCCCATCCTCCTCACCCCCCAAGCCGGACCCCTGCCCACGGTCACCTCCGCCCAGATACAGGCGCTCGGCGCCACCTCCGCCCTGGTGGTGGGCACCTACGTGAAGCCCTCCGGGATCCAAGTGCTCTCCAAGATAGGAGCCGACCGCTACCACACCAGTGCTCTGGTAGCCGAGTACGGCAAGAGCATGGGTCTCTCCTTCGCGCACCTGGCTCTGACCACGGGGGAGAACTACCCGGATGCGTTGGTGGCGGCGTCGCTGCTGGTCTCAGACCAGGGACTCCTCGTGCTCACGCGTCCCATCATGCTGCCGTCGTCCACAAAGACCCTGCTGTCGGGCTACCGGGCCAACATGGCGCGCATGGACTTCGTCGGCCTGCCGGCAGGCATCGTCTCCGAGGTCAAGGCGCTGCTGAAATAGGGATCGCCCACCGAGGGCGCCCGAGTTCCCCTCGGGCTGCGCAGGTGTCGACCCCTGGCGCCTCCTCAGCGACGTGTCATGGACGCAGCACGGCGGAGGCGGTCCATGATCGCCACTCCAAGGCCCGTCTCCGAGAGCGGACGCGCGTAGATCACGTCGAGCCCTCGTTCGTCCAGTCGGTGGAGCGCGGCGAAGAAACGTACCGCGGCCTGGCAGAGGTCGCCGGAAGCCGACAACTCCTCCACAGCGGCGAAGCGATCATCGCCTTCGCGCCGCGTGAGCGTGAGCAGGCCCGCGGCGCGAAGGTCTGTCGAGGCCCCCGGCTCGCTCAACAGCAAAGGCGTGCGGGGGGCATAGTGAGCTTCGAGCTGCCCCGGTGCGGCGGGCCGCGACGACGAGAGACGCCGGTCGATCACCCGTCCCAGCAGGGATTCGATCTCTTCCAGCGCGATCGCTCCGGCCCTCAGCAGGGCGGGTGCGTCTCCCGTGACGTCGATGATGGTCGACTCGAGACCACGATCGGCGGGGCCGCCGTCGAGGATGGCGTCGATCCGGTCCCCGAGTCCCGCGGCCACGTGTTCGGCGGTGGTGGGGCTCAGACGTCCAAAAGGGTTGGCACTGGGAGCCGCCACCGGTGTGCCCACGGCCTCTAGGAGGCGATGGGCGACAGGGTGCGCCGGCACCCGCACCGCCACGGTCTGCATTCCCGACGTGACGATGTCGGGTACGACCGCGTGCCTGGGGAGTACCAGGGTGAGGGGGCCCGGCCAGAAGCGTTCGGCGAGAACGATCGCGGTGGGCTGCATGTGGCCCACGGCATCCACCGCACGCACCTCAGCCACATGGAGGATGAGCGGATCGAAGTGTGGACGTCGTTTTGCCTCGAAGATGCGGGCGCACGCAAGCGGGTCGAGGCCCAGGGCACCAAGGCCGTACACCGTCTCTGTGGGGAACGCCACCAAGCCGCCGGCGCGGATGATCTGGGCCGCCCGTTCGATGGCGCCGTCGCGCCTGGCGTCGAGCAGTTCAGCCCTCGGAGCGCGGCTGGATGCGCCGACCGTGTTGTTGGGTGCGGTGACCATCTAGCCGCCGGCGATGGCCGCGGCCCCCGTGAGGGCCAGTATCACTCCCGCCAACTGCTGCCCCTCCAATCTCTCGTGCAGCAGGAGGTGCGCCAACCCCACCACGACGACGGCCGAGAGCGACGAGAGCACCGCGACAAGGCTGAGGAGCCCGCGCTGGCTCGCCAGGATGAAGAGTATCGCCGCGGCGAGGTGCAGCGCGCCGGCTGAGACCGCGCCCACCCACACACCGGCGGGCATGCGAGACTGCCGGGGAGCTAGACTCTTGGCCCCCCCGGCGTTCGCTCCACGGCGCCGAATGGAGCGCAACCCGCTCAGGGCCGCGATGGTCGCGAGCGTCGCCAGCGACGTGATGCGCGCGGCCACCGGCGGCCACAGAGGGTCGTGTTTTGCAGCGGCGGCGATGCCCACGAGTATGAGTCCGAAGCAGACCGCCGCTACCACAGCCAGACCGGCCGCGAGGGCGTTCTTCGGCCGGCGGGCGTCGTGCGCCGCCACGCCTACCTCCACGGTGCCCACGACAGTGGAGGTACTGTCGCGCTGGTACACCGAGAGCACCACCCCCACGAACACCAGTAGCATGCCCAGTGCTTGGATCGTGCTCGGCCGTTCTCCCGCAACCAGCCCGAACACCACCGGTACCGCGCCACAGGTGGCTGCAATGGGGGCTACCACACTCATCGTACCGACTGCGAGAGCCTCGAAGTAGGCGACCATCCCGATCGCCAGAGCCACCCCGCCGAGGAGGGCGGGCAGCTCGGCTCGCCACCCGGGAAACGGCCGGTCCAAGAGGTAGAGGACCGATAGACCGATCACGAAGCCGGCGATCTGGCTCACGAACACCACGGACCACGTGCGGTGTCGACGGCTGGCCAGCGCCGCCGCCATGTCGCCGACTCCCCAGGCCAGCGACGCTGAGAGTGCGATGAGTGCGGCGGTCACGAGACTGCCTCGAGCGTTCGGTGTCTGATTGCGCGCCGCCTTGGGTAGTCCTTGCCTGACCCGAACATGGTAGCACCGTCGCCCCGCGTTTCTGGGGGTGTCTCGGCGATGCCGGTCGAATTCGGTCTTCGTGCCGCTCATGGCCCGATGTGGGCCGATCGACCGTCGCCCGGTTCCATTTGGCGCGGCTCGGCGATACGATGTCTTCTCGGAAGGGATCCTTCACGCTTTGGCCGTCCTGCGGAGGGCGGTGCGTGGATGGAGCCTGCCGACCAACCAGGCCACGGGCCCAACAAGGGGGAGGCGAAGATGCGCGAACCGTGGACGCACGTACTGCTGAGCGACCTCGAAGAGGAGCGCGACGACCTCTACGGATACTACGATCTCTCGAAGGTCCTCCGACTCGACAAACTTCGCGCCAACATCTTCCGCTTCCACCCGGGAGAGAAGATGGAGTATCACTCCCATCGGGAGCAAGAGGAGTTGTTCTTCGTCATGGAAGGTACCTGTACCCTGGTGGTCGACGGGGTGCGCTCCGAGCTCAGTCCCGGTTCGCTCGTGCGCCTCGATCCGCGGCCCCGGCGCCAGATACGCAACGATGGCGAGCACGATTGCGTCTGGCTGGCGGTGGGCGCACCCGGCATCGACAACGAGTGGGTCGAGCACACCGAGGAGTAAGCTCCGCCGGGCCGTCGGCTTGACCGCCTGTCCCGCCACGTGTTAGGAAACAGGTAGCCACTCACCTCGAGAAGGAGGACCGTCCCGTGATCGTGACCACGAAGGAGTTGTTCGCGGCTGCATACGGCAACTATGCCGTCGGAGCCTACAACATCAACAACCTCGAGCAGGCCATGGGTTTGTTCCGGGGGAATCTCGATTCACAGGCTCCGTTCATCATCCAGATCTCGAAGGGAGCACGCTCCTACACCGACAAGCGCATGCTGGAGGGCATCATCAGGGCCGCCGATGAGGTCTTCCCCGAGAGTATCTTCGCGGTTCATCTGGACCACGGCGATTACGAAGCCGCCATGGACTGCATCGAGAGCGGCTTCTACTCGAGCGTGATGATCGACGCATCGGCCGAGCCGCTCGCGGAGAACATCCGCATCACGCGGGAGGTCGTCACCGCCGCCCACGCTAAGGGTATCGTCGTCGAAGCCGAGCTGGGCCAACTGGGCGGAGTAGAGGAGCACGTGCAGGTGGAAGAGAAGAACGCCCACCTCACCGACCCGGCCGAGGCCCTCGAGTTCGTCGAGGGCAGCGGCTGCGACAGCCTCGCCGTGGCGATCGGTACGTCTCATGGAGCCTACAAGTTCTCGGGCGACCAGGCGCTGCGGCTCGATGTGCTCGCTCAGATACAGGAGCGGTTGCCGGGCTTTCCGCTGGTCATGCACGGCTCGTCCTCGGTGCCGGCGGAGGAAGTGAAGCGCATCAACGAGGCGGGCGGGACGCTGGGTGGCACAAGGGGCGTCGATGAGAACGACTTCGCGAAGGCGGTCCCGCTGGGCGTCACCAAGGTGAACATCGACACCGACGGTCGTCTCGTCTGGACGCGGGTCCATCGCGAGTTCTTCCGCGACAAGCCCGAGAAGTTCGATCTGCGCGACCCCGGCAAGGTCTTCATGGCCGAGTACGCTAAGTTCATCGCCCACAAGAACGAGAAGCTCGGGTCGGCCGGAAGGTTGGAGGAAGTGCGGAAGATGCTGTGTCGTCCTTCTCACGACGGTCGACATGAGCGGCTGAGGTGACCCTACGGGGCTTCGGTCGCGGGCTTCGTGAGGAGGGTACCGTGAAACGCAACGTGGTCTTCAGCATCACCTTGGCGCTGGCTTGGGCCGCACTCACGGTCGGGTGCGGCTCGGGCGCGGACACCGATGCGGACAGCGGCGTCGGCGCGGGCGGGAGCGCCGCGGCTCCGCTGACCATCGATCAGGCGCTCGCCGTGGGCGACGCCGACCGGGCGTGGGTCGAGGGGTCGTTACTCGTCTTGGGCGATCAGACACGGCTCTGCTCGGTACTCGCTGAGTCGTATCCTCCCTCATGTGCCGGGTCGTCGCTCGTGGTGGAAGGGCTCGATGCCGCGTCCTTGGTGGGCCTGTCGCGAACGAACCCGGATTCAGGGGTCAGCGATGCATCGTGGTCCGACTTCCCGGTCGTGCTGAGCGGGAGTCTGGCCGACGGCGCCCTCACCGTCGACGCGCCACCCACCCCGGTGGGCGAGGCCACGAGCGGGGGCCTGCTGCTGCGCTTCGACCACGCTCCGCGTCCTGCGCCGGCGTCGGGGGTGGTCTTCTGGCTATTCGAGATCACGAACACGTCCGATCGCGAGATCCGGCTCACGTTCGGGAACGGGCAGAAGGGTGAAGTGATCCTCTCGCGTGACGGCGCAGAGGTCTACCGCTGGAGTGCCGACAAGTTCTTCACCGAGGCGATCGAGGAGCTTTCTCTGGTCCCCGGGGGCTCGTACGGCTTCCACCTCAGCGACCCGCTGACCCTGGAGCCCGGAGACTACGACGCCCGCGTCTTCCTCACCGCCTCCGACCCAGACCTGCCTGAAGTAATGGCAGTAGTGACGCTGGAGTAGGAGCGGGCGGGCGTCGGGGCGACAGGACGACCGATCACCCGACGTGACCGCCCGGCGCTAATCCGCCGGCCGGGCGACGAGGTCGTCTTCGCCGCGGCTCGCGCGGCTCCCGCGACCCTCGGTGTTCGCCTGGATACAATGGTCTGCCTATGGTTGGACTGAGGTCTATTGGTCCTCGGGCCCGTGAGGGCGTATCGTTCCAGCCTCAGATACCGGTCCCCGGCCGTCGCGGGGCGTGGGCTGCGCCGTTCGCACCTGGAGGAGGAGTAGATGAAGAAGATCGAAGCCATCATCAAGCCGTTCAAGCTCGACGAGGTGAAAGATGCCCTGCAGGGAGTGGGCGTGAACGGCCTCACGGTGAGCGAGGTAAAGGGTTTCGGGCGTCAGCGTGGCCACACCGAGGTGTTCAGAGGGGTCGAGTACCAGGTGGACTTCGTCCCCAAGGTCAAGGTCGAGGTCGTGGTAGAAGACGGCGCAGTGCCGGCGGTGATCGAGGCCATCACCAAGGCCGCCCAGACCGGCAAGATAGGCGACGGGAAGATCTTCCTCCTGCCCGTGGACGACGCGATCCGCATCCGCACCGGCGAGCGGGGCAGCGACGCTCTGTAGATCCATGCAGTCGCGGTACGGAGCGGGCGGCTCGTGATGACGCTTGGCAGCGAACCATCCGCGTTCCTGCGCGAAGCGCTCGGTGCGCTCGCGGCGGAGCATGCCGCCGGGACCGGCGGGCGCGCGCTCGCGCGAAAGCGCGCCGACGTGGTGGACCTTGCATTGATCTCTCTCTTCCGCAAGGCCGAGACCGAGGCTCCGTGGGGCCCGTATCGGGAAGCGGGTCTTGCCGTGGTCGCTCTGGGAGGCTATGGGCGCCGCGAACTCTGCCCGTTCTCGGACGTCGATCTCATGCTCCTCTACCGCCCCGAGGAGCAGCCGCGAGTGGAGGCCGTCGCCGAGACGCTGTTCTATCCTCTCTGGGACGCGGCGCTGGAGCTTGGTCACGGCGCCCGAACGGTGGATGAGTGCCTTGATGTCGCCGCTGAGAGCATCGAGCTGCTCACGTCGTTCTTCCAGGCGCGACTGCTCGTGGGCGACCAACGTCTCTTCCAGGAGCTGTTGGATCGACTCCATTCTCGGGCCACCAGCGACGGTGGCGGCGCCTTCTTGGCGAACGCGCGTCGAGCTCGGGAATCACGTCACGCCGCGTTCGGCGACACGCACGCCCTGCTCGAGCCCCACCTCAAGGAGGGGCGCGGCGGATTGCGCGACGTGCACGAGGCCCTCTGGCTCACGTTCGTGTTCGGAGGCGGCTCCGGCTACGACGGGCTTGCGCAGACGGGCTGGCTCACCGAGCAATCGCTGACCGATCTTGAAGCGGCTACCAACACCCTTCTCCGTGCCCGGACGTCGCTGCACTATGCGGCTGGTCGCAAGGTAGATCGCGCCTATTTCGATTATCAGGCCGACCTGGCCGCCCGATTCCGTGCGCCGGCGCCTCCGGTGCCCGCGGACCGCGTGCTCGCCGAGATCTCGGCTGCCGCAGAGGCGGTGGCCGTCATCACCGAGGATGTCTGGAACGCCGCCTCGGGCGTCGCCCGGCCGCCCGGTGAGCGGCCGGAGCCGGCGGCGTCGCTGTCGGAACGGCCGGCCCAACGAGCGACCGACCTGTTCGGACTTCTGCGGGCCGGCTCGAGCGCGCTGCCGGCCCTCGAAAGCCTGTCGCACCGGGGGATCCTCTCCAGCTGGCTGCCGGGTTGGGAGTCGGTGCGCTTCCTCGGTCAGCGCGAGAGCTTTCACACTTTCACGGTCGACGGTCATTCGATGCGTTGCGCCCTCGCTGCCGCGGAACCGGAGTCTCTGGGTGAGTTCGATCAGCTCGCTCAGGCCACCGTCGAGGTATACCGTGGTACGGAGGCTCACGATGCGTTGCTGCTCGCCTGTCTGTTGCATGACCTCGGCAAAGGGCTCGACGGCGTCGACCATGCCGAAGTGGGAGCCACACACGTCGCGCGGGTGGTCGCGGGGCTGGGCCTTCCGGTGCACCTCCAGGACCTCGTAGCGTTCCTCGTGCGTCATCACCTCCTTCTGCCCGACACCGCGTCTCGCCGAGACATCGACGATCCGTCGCTTGTCGATCGCGTCGCCGGAGTCGTGGGCGATCGTCCCCACCTCGAACTGCTGTATGTGCTCACCGTGGCCGACTCAGTCGCGACGGGCAGAGCCGTCTGGTCGCCCTGGACGGCCGCCCTCGTTCGCGAGCTGTTCTTCAAGGTCCTTGGCGCGCTCGACGACACTGCGCAAGAAGAGCCCATGGCCTCCCAGCAGGCGGCCCATGAGCATGGTGCCGGGTCGAGCGGGGAATCGGCGCTGGAGGTGGTCGTGCCCGCGAGAGGATTCGGCGAGGAGTTCGTGCTCACCATCACCAGGGGAACGCTCCCAGGGGTACATGAGTTGACGTTGGTCACGCCTCCGCTCGTCGGTCTCCTCGCGCGCGTATCGGGCGTCCTTGCCTATCACGCGATCACCATCCTCAGTGCCCAGGTGCAGCCCACCATCGACGGGATGGTGGCTCGGTCGTTCCGGGTCTCCGACTACTTCGAGGAGGAGATCCCTCACTCCCGCTGGCACGCGGTGGCCGAGGACCTCGGCCGGGCGCTCGAAGGCAGGATCGGGCTGGACCATCGCCTGGCGGAGAAGGCGGCCCGGTACCTCACCCGAGCCCCCGCCGAGCGGCGCACGACCGATCGGGTGGTGGTGGAGAACGGGGCGTCTGACGCTATGACGGTGATCGAGGTGCATGCCACCGATCGCATCGGGCTGCTGTACACGTTGGCCAGGACGCTCGACGACCTTCTTCTCGATGTACGTCTGGCTAAGGTCTCCACGATGAAGGAGCGGGCGGTGGATGTGTTCTACGTGGCGGACGCCAACGGGGCGAAGGTCACCGACCCTGAACATGTGAGGGAAGTGGAGAGGGCCGTTCTGTTCGCCCTCTCCCGAGGGAGCGCTCTCGAAGGGTGCGTCTAGATCACCGCGTCCGGAGACCGGGGCTGGACTGTGACCCTCGGCGGCGGAGCGTGTATCCTCATAGTCCATATCTGTTGGAGAAGGTGAGCCGTCGTCCGAGTGAGGTGCAACGGTTCCCCCGGCGAGGACGGTGCGATGGACCTCACGAAGAAGCCACCCCGGTCCGGGGCCGAGACGCTTGGTGATTGGCCTTGGCTCCCCCGAATGATCGACAAGGCTCGGGCCACCTACTATGGGAACCCCGGCTCCTATAAGCATCCTTGTCCGCGGGACACGCGATTGCTGCGCGAACTCGATATCTCCGTGGAACAGTTCAAGGAGATCATCGATTCTGCCGAGACCGACGCTGAGGTACTCAGGCGCGTCGAGGCGCTCCGGGGCTGAACATCCTGAAGCGAAGGATGGCGCCGCCGTCGCAGACCCGAATCCGCACGGTTCGCCGGTCCGCGACTTCGAGCAGTGTGTCACTTGTAATGGCCTGGGCGGTTATCTAGACTCTGTCGGTGGAAGCCCGTCCTCGGGTCGTTGGCTGCTGGCCCGGGTCGAGAAGACGTGCAAAGCAACGTTCATAGAAGGTGGTTGGATGGTCTTTCGAGTGCTTGGGGTGCTGGCATTGGTCATCGGCGCGATCTTCGCCGTGGTCATGCTGCTGGTGCTTCTCCCGTTTCTGGACAACTTCAATCTGAGTCTCTTGATCCTCGCCGGAGTCTTCGGGGTGCTGGCCTACGTGTTCCTTGCGATAGGCTGGCAGCTGTTCCACCCGCCGGAGGGCAGAGGGACCCATGCCGACGAACCTCCCGCCGAGGGAGACGATGAGGCGCATCTGGTTCCGACCGGGGAGGGCACCATCGCATTGACCTCGGGGGCCACGGTTCTGGCCGAGGTCACGCGCGAGCGGGATGAGCCGGTCGTCGCACGGGCGCCCGAACCTGAGGCCGAGTCTGAGCTCGCGTACGTCGAGATGGAGTCCTTCCCGGCGCAGGAGGTCGAGCCGGAGCCTGCGCCCGCCGCCGCGCCCGCGCCTACCCCAGAGCCCGCGCCGGTCGTCGCGCAGGCGCCCGAGCCGGAGCCCGCGCCCAGGCCCTCCGCGCAGGCGGCTCTCGATCCCCCGAACGTAGACGAGCCCGCAAACGGCGGCTCCAATGTGCGATCGTCCGAAGGCTCCCATCGTTCCGACCGTCGGATCCCCAGCCGGCGGAACCCCTCCACGTTCAAGAAGAAGGGTGCAGCGCTCCCGCGTAGATAGCGGTTTCCGAGCATCGCGGCCTGCGACCTCGATCATTCCCGTGACGTCGTCCCACTTCAGACTCAACTCCGCCGTTCCGCCTGCCGAAGTAGAATCTATGGGTGATAGGTCATGATCCTCTGGGGCAAGATCCAGGAATTCTCCATCTTCAGTATCCTGCAGTTCCTCGCCGCCTATGGCAAGACCGGCGTCCTCGAGGTGCAGGATTTCGAGGAGTACGGCTACATCTACATGAGCGACGGCAAGATCGACGCCATCTCTCTGCCGTTGTCCGACGACTTGCTGGGCACGAGGCTGGTGGCGGCCGGAGTGGTGACGGAGGAGCAAGTGAACGAATGCCTGCTCACGGTTTGCCAGGAAGACCGACGCGAGCCGCTTGGGTTCCTTCTCTTGGAACGCGGTTACGCCGATCGGAGCAGCCTTCAGAGGATCGTCAAGCGGCAGACGTACGATCAGGCGCTGCAGCTCTCGAATTGGATATCGGGCACGTTCAAGTTCGTGGCTGAGAGCAACCCTCTCAAGTTCCCCATCACCTCGTCGATCTCGGTGCAGGAGCTTCTCCTCGACGCCTCGCGCCGGCTTGACGAAGGGGAGCGGCCGCGACGCGAGAAGATCCACGTGGAGGATGAGATATGCCTCACCTGCACGATCACCTGCGACGAAGAGATCAAGGCCCGTTATCTCAGAAGCGATATCTGCCTGTGGAGGAACATGCCCACCATCGTCCGCGACCACGCCTTCAAATCGCTGCCGAAACGCGACGAAGACGGGCCGCCGCACGTTGATCTGCCCTTTCTGTAGAGCAACGCATTCCTGGTGATTGCAGTAGACTGAACAGATGCGTGTCACCCTGGTTTGCGTCGGCCGCCTCAGCCGGTCGTTCCACCCCATCTTTGAACACTTCAAGGACCTCCTTCGGCCCTACTTCACCCTGGAAGTGGAGGAGGTGTCCGAGACCCCGCTCACTCACGGGGGGCGGAAGGTGCTCGAGTCGGAGGGCCAAGCGCTGTTGCGCAGGATGCGCTCCGGGGTGTTCACCGTGGTGCTCGACCGCGGGGGGCGGCAGTTCTCGTCGGAGGACCTCAGCTCGACGCTGGCGGAGCGCAAGCTCTACGGTACGAGCGACTTCCAGTTTATACTTGGCGGCGCTCTGGGTCTCGATGAACGGGTGCGGGCGTCCGCCGACCTGGTGTGGTCGCTCTCCGAGCTCACCTTCCCGCATCAGCTCGCCCGCTGCATCGTGCTCGAGCAGCTCTATCGGGCGGTGAGGATCGAGCGGGGCGAGCCATACCATCACTAGGCTGTGGGCGCCGGCCCGGCTTGTGGAGACGGAAGAACTCCTCACGCGCTGTCGGAGATGACGACAGGAGCGTGGGCGTCGAGAGGAGAGGTCAGGTTGCTGGAACAGGCGGTACAGAGGGTCGTTTCCGAGTGGATCGCCGCTGAGGGTTGGCAGGACGTCTCGGAGATCGTGGTCGAACGACCCGCAGACCACAGTCACGGAGACTACGCCACGCCGGTGTGCCTGCAGTTGGCCAAGTCGGCGCGGCGTGCCCCTCGCGTGCTCGCCGAAGAGCTGCGCGGCAGGCTGCTCGCCGACGCGGAAATCTCCGAGTTGGTGGAGACGGTGGACGTCGCCGGCCCCGGGTTCGTCAACCTCACCATGAGCGCGCCGGCGTTGTCCGGCGCCGTGCGCGCGATGCTGGCCGCGGGCGAGGATGTCGGCAGAGGTGTGAGGGAGCGGCCCCTCCACGTGCTTCTTGAGTACGTGAGCGTGAACCCCAACGGACCGTTGCACGTGGGCCACGCCCGCTACGCGGCCTACGGCAACACCCTCAGCCGCATCATGGCCTTCAGCGGGCACAAGGTGAGCACGGAGTTCTACATCAACGACTACGGTCGACAGATGGAGATGTTCGGGCGCTCGGTCGCGGCGCGCTACGCGCAGGCGCTCGGGCTCGACCTCCCGGTGCCCGAAGACGGCTACCAGGGCGAGTACGTGAAGTCCATTGCCGCCGCCGTCATCACCGAGATCGGCGACTCCATGCTCGAAGAGCTCAGGATCGGCGGACTCGAAGACGCCGACTCAACGGCGATAGGCTTCTTCCGAGTGCGCGGGTACGAGCTGGTTCTGGAGCAGATGGGGGCCGATCTCGAATCGTTCGGCGTGGGGTTCGACCGCTGGTTCAGCGAGACTCCTCTGCACGCCGAGGGCCGCGTTCAGGAGACCATCGACAAGCTCCTGGCCTCCGGCGACGCATACGCCCGCGACGACGCCGTGTGGTTGCGCACCACCCCCTTCGGCGACGACAAGGATCGAGTGCTGATCCGCAGCAACGAGCGCCCCACGTACTTCGCCGCCGACATCGCCTACCACCTCGACAAGCTCGAGAGGGGCTTCGACCATCTCATCAACATCTGGGGCGCCGACCATCACGGCTACGTGCCCCGCATGAAGGCGGCCGTGGAGATCCTCTCTCACGACCCCGAGATGCTCGAGATCATCATCGGGCAGATGGTCAACTTGCTGGAAGAGGGCGAGCTTCGCCAGATGTCCACGCGTCGGGGTGAGATGGTCACCCTGGCCGAGTTGGTCGATGCGGTGGGCGTCGACGCCGCGCGCTTCTTCCTGGTGATGCGCTCCCACGATCAGACCCTCGACCTCGACCTGGCGTTGGCGCGGCGACAGTCGGCCGAGAATCCCGTGTACTACGTGCAGTACGCCCACGCCCGTATCGCCGGCATCTTGCGGAACCTGCCGGCCGAGCAGGCCGCCTGGCTCTCCGACGAGGGCGGGCTCGTACCCGCCGCGGCCGAGGGTCTCTTCGAGCTCACCTACGAACGCGAGCTGATTAAGAGCCTGGCATGGTTCCCGCAGCTGGTGATCGAGGCCGCCGATCGGCGGGCGCCGCATCGGGTGGTCGGTTACGCGCAGGAACTGGCCGGCCTGTTCCACGTGTTCTACAAGAACTGCCGGGTGATCGGCGTGGAACCCGTGGTGTCCCGTTCGCGCGTGGGACTGTGTCTGGCCAGCCAGCGGGTATTGGCGCGCTGCCTGGATCTGCTCGGTGTCAGCGCTCCCGAGAGCATGTAGGGGCCGCCTCGGTGCCTGAGCTCCCTGAAGTCGAGACCGTCCGCTGCCAGCTTCAGAAGGCGCTCCCGGGGCGGCGGTTCGAGTCGGTGACGGAGGTCGATCCTTTCGTCCTACGTGACGTGAGCCCTGAGGCCGTGTCCGCGTCGTTGGGGGGTCGGGTGGTGCGGCGCGTGGACCGAGCCGGGAAGTTCCTCGTGCTCCCATTGTCGGGCGGCACGTTCCTCACCGTACACCTGGGGATGACCGGGAACCTCCTGATGACCGACCCGGCCGAAGCGTTCACGCACGTGCGCTTCGCGGCTCTCATGGACGACGGCCGGCGGCTCGTGTTCCGCGACGTGCGGAAGTTCGGGAGGGTCCATGTGACCGAAGGAGGGCCCGCTGAGCGCATCAACAGGCTCGGGCCCGACGCGTGGCTCGGCGACTGGGGGCCGGACTATCTCGCGGCCCGTCTCGAGGGTCGCACCGGCGCCCTGAAGGCCTTCCTGCTCGACCAGCGAAACCTGGCGGGCATCGGCAACATCTACGCCGATGAGATCCTGTTCGGCGCGCGGCTGTCGCCGGTGCGCCCGGCCGGGCGCCTCACGCGTGGCGAAGTGGAGCGCCTGGCCGTGGAGATCAAGGAACGCCTCGCTGAAGGGGTGCTCGCGCGCGGGTGTACCGTCTCCGACTTCGTCGATAGCGAGGGGCGGCCGGGGACATTCCAGGAATCCCTGCGCGCGTACGGACGGCACGGTCTACCATGCGTCTCGTGCGGAGGCCCCCTCGCGCGCATCGTGGTGGCCGGGAGGGGCACGATCTTCTGCGCCGTCTGTCAGTCGTAGGAGAGCCGGACGGCCTGACGCCGGCTCGGCCGGCGCCCGTCGACCGCGCCGAACCGGTCCCGCGCCGCGGCCGGTCTAGCCCCGCGGCCGGGCTGGCGCCGCGGCCGGTCTAGCCCCGCGGCCGGGCTGGCGCCGCGGCCGGGCTAGCGCCGCCGCGGCCGGTCGATGAAGAGCTTGCGGCTCTTGAGTTTCCCGGCCGAGCGAAGTCGCTGCTCCTCCGACGTGCCGTGCACGAGCGCCATGAAGCGGTCGACATCGTCGGGCGCCACCCCGACCGTCTTCGACACGACGAAGATTGTCACGAAGCTCGCCATCACACTTACGCCGCCCGGGTTGTCCAGCCGTAGCCAGAGAGGGAGCAGGTCCTTCCCGAAGATCATGAACAGGCTCGTGCCCAGGCCAACGAACATGCCGGCGATCGCGCCGGCGCTCGTCATGCCCCTCCACCACAGGCCGGTCACCAGCACGGGGAACAGGGTGGAGGCCGATACGGCGAAGGCCAGGCCCACCAGCACCGCGATCTGCATACCCTCTACCGCCAGGCCGAGGAGGAGGACGACGACGCCCATGATGACGGTGGAGCCTCTGGCTACCAATACGCGTGTGCGCTGGCTGGCCTTGGGGTTGTAGAGGTTGTAGTAGAGGTCGTGCCCGAGAGCCCCGCTCATGACCACCAGGAGGCCCGCGGTGGTGGAGAGCACGGCTCCGAGCGAGCCGGCGACCGCGATTCCCAGGGCCAGCTGCCCCCCGAAGTGCATGGCCGCGGCCGGTACCGCGAGGTTCTGCCCGTCAAGAGTCAGCCAGTCCATGGTCTGCGTGGAGAGGGTAGCGACGCCCGACGTCGACCCGGCCTCAGTGAGCAGGAAGAGGTAGTGCATCGCGAAGCCAATGAAGGGCGTCATAAGGTAGAAGGTCCCGATGAAGACGAGCACCAGCATCACGCTCCAGCGAGCCCGGCGCCGGTCGGGGTTCGTGTACATGCGCACGAGGATGTGGGGGAGGCCGGCAGTGCCGCACACGAGAGCCAGGAGCAGCGACAGCGATTTCCACAGGTGCTGCACGCCTGCGGGGCCCAGGTACCCTTGTGCGGCAACGGTGGCCTCGTCCCCGCCCGCAAGACGTTGGATCTCGCCCAGGACCTTGCCGTAGGGGAGCCCGCCCTGCCACACGAGGAGTGTCACGATGAAGATCGCGCTCCACAGCACCCAGAACTGGAACACCTGGGTCATGGTCGCCCCGCGCATACCGCCGAGCACCACGTACAGGGTGATCGAGCCCGCCATGAGAGCCACCGCCAAGGGATAGGGCAGGTGGGTGAGTATCACCAGTATCTTCGCCGACCCGAGCAACTGGGGCGCCGTGTAGAAGAGGCTGATCACCAGAACGCAGAGCACGGCCACAGCTCGCCCGATGTTCGTATGGAACCTCCCGCCCACGAAGTCGGGGATGGTGTATTGGCCGAACCTACGGAGGGGACCGGCGATGAAGAAGAGCACCAAGGCGAAACCGAGGAAGAAGCCAAGGGCGTAGTACAGACCGTCGAAGCCAAGGAGGAATGTGAGGCCGGAGATCCCGAGGAAGGACGCGGCCGAGATGTAGTCGCCCGATATCGCGGACGCGTTCTGGAGCACGCCCACTCCGCGGCCGGCCAGGTAGTAGTCGGCGGCGGTCTTCTGGAGCTTGCGCACGTTCCAGGCCAGGAGCACGCTGAGGGCGAGCAATCCCACGCCCAGGGCCAGGGCGAAGAGCGGCACCTCGACGGCCGGGTCCCGAGGTATCACCGGAGTCCGTCCATGATCACCGAAGTCCGTCCATGCGGTTGGCGAGGAGCACGTAGACCAAGGCGATGACCCAGGTGACGGGGTACGCGATCACGCCGATGGTGAGGAGGGCTGGGCTGAAGTTGCGCCACACGGGCACCGACATGATCTCAGGAAAGAGATGACTGGCCACGACGGCAACGAGTACGGCGCCGAACAGGGACCCAGCGGCCGTCAGGCTCAACCGGCGTTGTCTCTTCATGAGGAGGCGCACGCTGCGGTCGGTCTCCTCGCTCCAGTCATGTGGGGAGCGAGGCTCGTAGGCGTCGTCGAGGTCTTCGTCGGGGGAGACCTGATCGTTCGACAGGTCCCAGGTGCCGTACTTGTCCCGTCCCTCGCTCGGAGGGATGTTCCTTCGTAGGATGTCGCTCACGCCGACCCGACCGTCGTGCCTCCCTGCAGCAGGCCGTCGCGCAGCGTCTCGCCGCGGTTCGCTTCGGTGATGAGGGTGTCGTCGTCGGGGAGACAGAGCTCGAGGGGAAGGGCGAAGCCGACCGCGGTGCCGTGTTGGCTGTCGCTCGATAGGAGGAGCGCGGCCCGGGGGCCGTAGAACGCTCGGAGGCGACGATGCACGTTGAAGATGCCGATGCCGTGCTTCTGAGACGGTCCGGTGTTCTTCATCTCGACGAAGACCGCGGGGTCGAAGCCCACTCCGTCGTCTCGCACCTCCACATTGAGGTCGCCGTTCTCCACCCACGCTTGGATGTGTATGTTGAGGCGTTTGCCCACCCCACCCTTGCCGTGCTTCACGGCGTTCTCCACCAACGGTTGGATGGTGAGAGGCGGTATGAAGAGGTCGAGCGCCGGCGACGCGATGGTCTGCTCCACCGACAGCTCCGAGCCGAAGCGGGCCTTCTCCAACTGGAGATAGCAGTCGACGTACTCCAGCTCCTCGCTGACGGTGATGAAGTCCTGAGGGCTTCGCAGGGTGTGCCGGAAGAAGTCGCTGAACGCCATGACCAGGTTCCGAGCTTCGCCCGGCTTGGTGCGGCAGAACATGGCGATAGTGTTCAACGAGTTGAACAGGAAGTGCGGATTGATCTGCGCCTGGAGCGCACGCAGCTCGGCCGCCAGGGTGGCCTGACGCTGCGTGTCCAGCTCGGCCAGCTCCAACTGGCTCGAAAGGAGCCGAGCGAGACCGGCGGCTACGGCTTCCTCCAACTCGCCGATGTCTTTTGGGCGGGAGTAGTAGAGCTTGAGTGAGCCCACCGCCTGATCGCGCACGATGAGAGGAGCGATGATCGCCGAGTGGAGTGGGCAGTCGAGGTAAGGGCATCCGATGTTCCAGCGGTTGTTGACCACCTGCACCTCTTTGGTGCGCAGCGCCTCGAGGGTCGCCTTGGTCTTGATCTTCGTGCCGGGGAGATGGTGATTCTCGGCTTCGCCCACGAACGAGAGGATGCGGGTCTGGTCGGTGAGCGACACCGCATCGAACTCGAGCTTGGCGAAGATCAGATAGGAGACCTCGCGGGCCGACTCGGCGTTGAGTCCCTGACGGAGATGGGGCAGCGACTCGATCACGATGTCGAGGATCCCTTCCGCCTGGATGGCCTGCTGGCGACTGATGTCCTTGAACGTGTCGCGACCCATGCCGACCCACACGACGATCGCCACCGTGGATACCGCGACGATCGGTAGTAGAACGAGCTCGACCCAGGTGAGTGTGGACTCACCGGCGTAGAGGAGACCGGCGACCACGCCCGCTTGGATCGTCGCCAAGAAGCCGCCCATTATGAGCGGACCACGTATGTCCTTGATGATCACGCGCGGAGACGCGGCCGGCTGCTCCACGTCGCTTCCCCTTCGGCTCGGTGTGCACCGCCCTCAGTATAGCGGGCGAGGCCGGCGTTCGGATGACCGATCCTCAGGTCAGGCGTCGGGCGGCGGATCCTCTTCGCCGCGAGCCGCCACTTCGGTGAACGCGATCATCTCCGGGGGCACCACCACTTCCTCGGGGGGGCGTTCGCGTTGCAGGCCGACGATGGCTCCGACGACGAGCGCGCCGCCCAGGAGTTGTGGCCAGGCGAGGGTCTCGCCGAACCACAGGAACGCCAGGACGCCCGCCACCATCGGCTCGAGCGTGGCGACGATCGTGGCGCGGCCGGCGTCTATGTAGCGGAGCGCGGCGAAGAAGGTGGCGAACGGGATGAGCGTGCCCACCAGGCCGACGATAGTGAGGAGTGCGAGATTGCCGGGGAGGAACGTCTCGGGAGCGATCTTCCAGGGCGGTTGGAGTATCGCGAGCAGGAGTGTCGTGAGGCTGAAGCCGTAGAAGAGCGACGTCGACACGCTCATGTGCAGCCGCTGCAGATGTTCGCCCACGAGGATGTAGGTGGCGAAGGCCGCGGCGGCGCCCAGTCCAAATAGGATGCCGGCGGCCGAGAGGCTGAGCGCTTCGAGATCGTAGGCCTTGACCACCAGGGCGGACCCCAGAAGGACCGTGATCAGACTTGCGACAGTCACCCGCGAGATACTCTTCCCCTGGAAGAGCCAGGCGAAGACGACCACGATCGCGGGGGCGAGGTACTCGAGGAGGATAGCGGCCGCCACGCTCAGTCGTTCGATCGCGGAGAAGAAGAAGACCTGGGTGATCGCGAGGGCGACCCCGAAGCCGACCACCCAGGCGGCTGTCGAGCGAGTGAGGCGCAGCGTTGCTGGGTGCCGCGCGGCCAAGTACGCGAAGAGCACGATCGCCGTGATCAGACTCCGAGACATGGTGAGCGTGACAGGGGTCACGGCCCCCTGCATGAGGAACTTGCCCAGTGTCCCCGAGAAGCCCCACAGGGTTGCTGTGGTGACCACGAGCAGATAGCCCCGTGTCCTCAGTGGGATCGACTGCACCTCGCGAAACCTCCCGGTTCGCCCGGGGGTCGCTCAGGGCACGTGGGCCGGCTACCCTGTCGGGTCATGGCAAGAAAAAAGCGAGTCCCGAGTGAACTCGCTTTTCATCCTTCATCGACTTCCACTGCCACCGCTTCGTCGTACTCCGCGACCGTTTACCTTCGCGTTTCCTCCACCGTGGTATCTGTGGGAGTCTCCAGATGCTGCGTCTGATCTCTCGGGACTCGTATACTATTGTACCTGGCCCAGCTCAGATGTCAACACGATTCTGGGAAGGACTTCCCGCAAATACCGCCAATCGCGAGCGGCTGGCCTGTCCGCCACAGGCGTACCGGACGCGGGGCGATGGTCCGGTGGCGTATCGCAGCGCGCGGCGGCCATAGACCTGCGGATCGACCACTCTCACTCGTGTCTCGGGAGCGAAGCCCATGGTAGAATGCCGCAGTCGTCTGACGGCGTAGCGAGCGGAGTTAACTCAGCTGGTAGAGTGCCAGCTTCCCAAGCTGGATGTCGCGGGTTCGATCCCCGTACTCCGCTCCATACTCCTTCCTTCCTATCTGTGCTGGTCCACCCCGCGTGGCAGGTGCACCCCCTCGTGGCCTATCCGTCCCATGGTGCGCGGCCTGCACGCATCTCGGCTTGCGCCAAGGGTACCCTTGGGGGTATACTGCGGCCGAGAGGATGCGTTCGGATCCAGCCGAATACCGAACCCATTCTTGGCCAGGTTCCTGATGCCTATCGACAGTACAGGGAGGTCTTTTCATGACGGAGGCCACCGCGGCGAGCACCAGAGCCGACGACGACGTCGAGCGCGTTCTCAACCGTCTGAAACGGATCGAAGGGCAGGTGCGCGGCCTGCAGCGCATGATCAATGAAGGCAAGGAGTGCGAGCAGGTTCTCACTCAGTTGTCAGCGGTGAAATCGGCTCTCGATCGGGTTGGCATTCACCTGATCAGTCATCGCATGAAGGAGTGCTTGGATCAGGGCGCGACGGCCGCCGTCGACGAGGAAGCCATGGAGCAGGCCTTCGAGATATTCCTCAAGTACGTGCATTGCGTGCGCTGAACTGTACGTGCTTTGCGTGCGCTGAACGTATCTGTCTGACCCAGGTCTGACCCAGCCTCCCGTCCGCCTCCCTCGTCTTGCGCGGCCCGTTCGGCCGTGCCCTCCCGCCCCCTTCTATGTAGCAACCTGGAGTGCCAACCAGCGCGCCACGGCGCGATGCAGGTCGTCCGACCCTTGCATCGATGAGTGGTCGCCGCCCGGTCTGATCCACATGTCTACGGGTCCGCTCAGGGCCTCGGCCAGCGATAGGGTGCGGGCGAGAGGCACGACCTCATCGCAACGGGCGTGTAGTAGCAGAACCGGACAGTGCACCCAGCGGGCGGCTTCCAGGATCGCGTGACTCTCGAGGTGCTTCCTCATCGCGGGCCGGTCGAGGCGTAGCTCGAGCCCACGGTCGGCGAGGTCGCGGCGCTCTTCTTCGCACTCTGCGCGCTGCAGTCCCTCTAAGAGCACCTGTTCGCCCGCCGGACAGACGAGTGCGGCCGCGGCGATACCGGCCTCGGCCGAGGCCATGGCCATCACGCCGTAGTAGCCCCCCATACTCGAACCCCGGTAGCAGAGCCGGTCCGCATCGATGCGAGGGTCACGGCGGAGCCACTCGGCCGCCGCGATGATGTCGTTCTCCGCGGGCCCGTCGAGATCGCCCGTGCTCTCACCGTGGCCGCGGAAATCGATGGCGAGTACGGCGAAACCCGCATCGCACGCGATGCGACAGAACCCCTGGTGGCGACCGCGGCGGCTACCCGCGCCGTGGCCCACTATGAGGCCGGGCGGCGGTGCGGCCCGGTGTGCGTGCTCCGCGGGGAGATAGAGGGTGCCTGCAAGAGAGGGCGGCGCGACCTGGTCGTGGTCGGCTCGGCGGGCGAGCGGGAGCGCCAGCCGTATCTCCTCCGTCGTGATGTGGCCGCCGGCTGCGGGCGCTGCGTGATCCATCGGGATCAGATCTTCAGGAACGAGATGCTGGGGAGGTTGCGGTAGAGCTGACGGTAGTCGAAGCCGTAGCCCACGAAGAAGTCGTCGGGGACGATGAACCCCGAGTATCGTATCGAGACATCGGCGATGCGCCGGTACGGGCGGTCGAGTAGGGTGCACACTTCGAGGGAGGCGGGGCCGCGCAAGGAGAGCGAGTGCAGCACGTAGTTGAGGGTGAGGCCGGTGTCCACGATGTCCTCGACCACGATCACATCGCGATCTTCGATGGGGCGCTCGAGGTCTTTCACGAAGCGGATAGCCTTCTTGTCGGACGTCTGAGCCGACTCTCCATAGGAAGAGATCGCCATGAAGTCCATCTCGACCGGCCGGTCGATGCATCGCACCAGATCGGCCATGAAGAAGATGGCACCCTTGAGCACCGAGACGAGCAGTATCTCGCGCCCCTCGTAGTCGGCGGTGATGGCCCGCCCCAACTCGGTCACCCTGGCGGTGAGCTCCGCGGACGAGAGGTAGATGTCGCCGATGAGTTCGCGGCCGGCGTCGGCGCACGGGTCCCCGGGTGCTCCAGCAGGCTTCACGAGGGCAGCGACATGTCGTACTTCTTGGCCAGCTGGACGAAGTCGTGCTTGTAGAAGAGCTTGATGCGGATCTCGGGGTACTTCTCGCGGAGGCGCCGTACCTTGCGGTTCTTCGCGGTGACCAGCGACTGCTTCATCTGGGTGACCTCGAGGTAGAGATCGAGGTCGGGCAGGTAGAAGTCGGGGGTGAAGGCCTCGACGATGTTGCCGTCGGAGTCGGTCTCGAGGATGAAGGTGCGGGGCTCGTACTCCCAGGGCACTCGGTGGTAGTCGAGTATCTCGGCCGCCTGCCTCTCCGTCTGGGTGACGAAATGAGGCTGCTTCGCCCCGCGATAGTAGGAGAAGTTGGGAATGTCTTCGGTCATTCTGGAACTCGATTCTATCAGACCGTTCCTTCGGCGTGATCACGGGTGTTGTGGTACCGTACAGCGGTAGTTACCGGTTCTCACCCGCTTTCCTGCAGGAGTTTCGATGACCCACACCCTCATCTACCCCTCGCACAGCAGGCATGGTGCGAGCGGACACCTGGAGATCGACGGCTGCGACGTGGTCGATCTGGCCGCCGAGTTCGGTACTCCACTCTTCATCTACGAAGAGAAGACACTGGAAGACCAGTGTCGGCGATATCAGGAAGCGTTTCGTGCGCGCACAGACGACTTCGAGGTGATCTACGCCAGCAAGGCCTTCTGCTGTTTGGCCGTGTGCCAACTCGTGGAGCGCGAAGGCATGTCCATCGACGTGTCTTCCGGCGGCGAGTACCACACGGCGCTCGCCTCCGGTTTCCCCACCCACCGCATCTTCTTCCACGGGAACAACAAGACCGAGGCCGAACTCCGTTACGCTCTCGAGAACGGTGTGGGCTTCGTGGTGGTCGATAGTTTCGACGAGCTCCGGCTCCTGGAGCGGCTGGCGGCCGAGCGGGGCGAGGTCCAGCGGGTGTTGCTTCGCATCACCCCCGGCGTCGAGGCTCACACCCACGAGTACATACAGACGGGTCAGCTCGATTCGAAGTTCGGCTTCGGGCTGGTCGAGGGCCAAGCCGAGGAGGCTATCCGTCTCGCCCTCGAAGCCGCCCACCTGGATCCGATCGGGGTGCACGCCCACATCGGCAGCCAGATCTTCGAGCTCGAGGGGTTCCGCCGTGCCATCGCTGTCCTGGTGGACCTGATCAAGCGAACCCATGACAGCCTCGGGTTCGACTGCCGCTACGTCAACGTGGGCGGCGGTCTGGGCATCCGCTACACGGAGTCCGACGTCCCCGTTACCATCGACGAATACGTGGACTGCAAGGTGCGGGGCGTGCAAGAAGAGATGGCGCGGGTCGGGCTCCCGATGCCGCGGGTGCTGGTGGAGCCGGGGCGTTCCCTGGTGGGCAAGGCCGGTATCACCGCCTATCGCGTCGGCACGATGAAAGAGGTGCCGGGCATCCGCGCGTACCTGAGCGTGGACGGCGGCATGAGCGATAACATCAGGCCCATGCTGTACGACGCGCGGTACGAGGCGATGATCGCCGATCGGGCCGACGATGAGCTGGACACTCTGGTGACCGTGGCCGGCAAGCACTGCGAGAGCAGCGACATCCTGATCAAGGATGTGATGCTCTCCAGCCCACGCGTGGGCGACGTACTTGTGCTCCCCGCGACCGGAGCCTATTGCTATGCGATGGCCTCGAACTACAACGGCAATCCACGGCCCGCGGTCGTCATGGCGCGCGATGGCAAGGCCCGTGTGATCGTGGAACGCGAGACGTACGACGATCTCGTGGCCAGGCAGCTTCCTCTCGAGGGTCGGGGGTAGGGGTGAACGAAGACGGCACGCGCGTGGTCGGTGTGGTCCTACTGGGCTTCGGCACCATCGGATCCAGCGTGTATCGCATGATCGAGAAGGAGTGGGAATCGATCTTGGAGTCGACGGGTGTCGAGCTCCGGGTGGTCCACATCCTCGACAACGACCCGGCGAAGGTGGGCGTTGGAGCGCCGGCGCACCTGTTCAGCAGCGACCCGCATGCGGTGCTCTCCGATCCTGCCGTGGATGTCGTGGTCGAGCTCATCGGCGGGGTCGAAACCGCTTTCGAGTTCATCGACCTGGCCTTCCGCAACGGGAAGGACGTGGTCACGGCCAACAAGCAGCTGGTTGCCAACAGGGGCGCCGCGCTGTTCGATCTGGCCCGCGACCTGGGCCGGCAACTGCGGTTCGAGGCGTCGGTCGCCGGGGCCGTCCCCGTGATCCGCGTGATGCGGGAAGGGATGTTCGCGGCCGGGCTCGACACGGTGTACGGCATCGTCAACGGCACCACGAACTACATTCTCACCGCGATGTACGAGGGCGCCGGCGGCTATTCCGACACGTTGGCGCGGGCCCAGGAGCTCGGGTACGCGGAGGCCGACCCCACAGCCGACGTGGGCGGCGGCGACGCCGCGGCCAAGATGGCTATCCTGGCTTCCATCGCGTATCGGTCTCGCGTCACGATGGCGGACGTCACCTACGAGGGCATCGAGGCGGTGTCGCTGGAGGACGTGCAGTACGCGAAGGACTTCGGGTTCGTGGTGAAGCTCGTGGGTGCGGCGCGCCTGATCGATGGAAGGGTGAGCGTGCGCGTGCATCCGGCGCTCGTGCCAAGGGAGCACCTCCTTGCTTCGATCAACGGTTCGATCAACGCGGTCTACCTGCAAGGAGACGCGATCGGCGAGATCATGCTGACGGGGCCCGGGGCGGGGGGAGACCCCACGGCGACCGCGGTGGTGGCCGATATCGTGACCATCGCCGGTACGGAACGGGCCGGCTTCCTACAGAACTGCAGCTGCTACCGGAACCTCGAGTTCCTGCCCGAGAACCTGGCGGAGTCGGCCTTCTTCATCCGTATGCAGGTGGAGGATCGCGCGGGGGTGCTCGCCCAGATCTCCTCGATCTTCGGAGAGCACGGGGTGTCCATCGAGAGCATGATCCAGAAGGGGCACAGCGACGAGGCCGAACTGGTGTTGATCACCTACCCGTCTGTGGAGGAGTCCTTCTTCCGCGCGATAGACGGGATCGCAGGCCTCAGTTGTGTGAGGAGCCGGCCGATGACGATCCGGGTGCTGTAGCCTCGGGCGAGCGCGCCGCGACCGGGGTGCGGCGGCAGTGAGGTGACTGATGTCCAGAGGGTGGAAGATCTTCTTGTGGATCGCCGGCGTCTTCGTGCTGGGTTACGTGGTCTTGCTGGTCGCGTTGCTCGCATCTGCCGGCGACGGCGTCGCTTGGGGCTCCGGGTCGGGCACCGTGGGGGTGATCCGGCTGGATGGGGTCATCTCTGCGGACAGCGAGCCGACGGCGTTCTCGGCAGGGGGCATCGATCCGGTCTCCACCGTCGAGCTGCTCCGCTCGGCCGACGAAGACCCCGACATCGACGCGATCGTGCTCCGGATCAACAGCCCCGGAGGCAGCCCGGCCGCTTCGTGGGAGATCTACCAAGCGGTGAGCGAGATGCAGAAGCCCGTGGTGGTGTCGGTGGCAGACGTCGCCGCCTCAGGTGCGTACTACTTCGCTAGCCCGGCCGATGTGATCATGGCGGCTCCCACGTCGGAGGTGGGCAGCATCGGCGTCATCCTCATGGCGCAGGACTTGGAAGGTCTGCTGGAGAAGGTGGGCATACGGTACACGGTGCTCACGAGGGGAGAGCACAAGGATATCGGCAGCCCCGCGCGGGCGATGACCGACGAAGAGAAGCGCATCCTGCAGGAGCAGGTGGACATGATCTACGAGCGATTCATCGCCGATGTCGCCGACGGACGCCCCGAACTCGACGCGGACCAGGTGCGGGAGTTGGCCACCGGCTTGACGTATCCGGGAGAGGAGGCGTTGCGCCTCGGCTTGATAGACGAACTCGGCTCCTACTCGGATGCGCTCGATGTGGCCGCGGACCTGGCTGGGCTCGATTTGGAAGACTATGGGGTGACGTACCTGCAGCCCGAGTTCGGCGCAGACCTCCTGTCGCTGTTCCTGGGCGTGAGCAGCGGCGCCCTTCGGCAGATCGGTATCGGTCTGGCGCAGGGATTGACTGCGCCCGCGCTCGACGGCGCCCGACTCCGCCTTGAATGACCCGCCTGAGGAGGTGAGGGACCCCGTTATGGATTCGAAGACCCGCTCTCTGCGTATCGTGCACTTCTCCGACATCCACTGCGGTTCGCAGTACTTCGTGCCGAACCTCCTGGAGCGCACCCTCGTGGAGATCAACGACCTCGCGCCGGACATGGTGGTGATCACGGGCGACCTCACGAACATGGGCTACCGGCAGGAGTTCCGTGAGGCTCAGGAGTACCTCGAGAAGCTGCAGTGCCAAGAGGTGCTGGTTGTGCCGGGCAACCACGACAGTCGCAACGTCGGCTACATGCACTTCGAACGTCTCTTCGCTCGGAAGCGGGACTCCCTCATCTCGAAGGGGGGAGTGACCGTACTCGGTATCGACTCCACGGAGCCCGACCTGGACTACGGCCGGGTGGGCCGCCACCGCTACGCGTGGATCGAGGAGCAGTACGCGGAGCATCCCAACGACTTCAAGATCTTCGCCCTGCATCACCATCTGCTTCCTATCCCAGGCACGGGCCGCGAGCGAAACGTGGTGCACGACGCGGGAGACGTGCTCGAGGTGCTCATCTCCCAGGGAGTCAAACTGGTGCTCTCGGGACACAAGCACGTGCCCTACGCGTGGCGCCTCGAGGACATGTTCGTGGTGAACACGGGTACCGTATCGACCCTGCGACTGCGGGGGAACACGAAGCCCTGCTACAACGTGGTGCAGATGGAGGGCGGCCACGTCACCGTGACGCGGCGCTACCCGTTCCACGGTGGAGAGGTGATCGTGGAGTTCGACGAAGAAGACACCACCTACGTGCGCCACGATTTCCAGCTCGATCGGGTGGTCTCGGAGTCGTGAACATGATTGGGTCGGCGGGCGGCGGCCCACCGCCCGCGGCCGTCGCTCTCATCGACGGCGAGCACTATCCCCCTGTGGTGGTCGACGCTCTGCAGGCTCTCGCGCACCGCTTCTCGTTCCTCGCGGCGCTGTTCCTGGGAGGCTTCGAAAAGATCAAGGGGGACGATCTTGCCGCCACCGCGGCCCGGATCTACGGCCTTCCCGTGCACTTCCCCGGCCCTTCCGGCGTGGAAGGCGCATTGCGTCAGGTGGTCGATACGTATCGACCTTCGGTAATCGTTGACCTCAGCGACGAGCCTGTGGTAGGGTACCGAGAGAGGTTCCGGCTGATCAGCCATGCGCTGGCCCGGGGCGTCGCGTACGAAGGATCCGACTTCCGTTTCTCACCCCCAAGGCTCGACCGCCTTGCCACGAATCCCTCGCTCTCCATCATCGGGACCGCGAAGCGCGTTGGAAAGACGGCACTGAGTGGCTACGTCGCCCGCATCATGGAAGACCACCTGCGGGAGTCCACCGAGCGGTGGGTGAACGAAGGGTCGGGCATCGTGATCGTGGCGATGGGTCGCGGCGGGCCCGCGGAACCCGAGATCATCGACGGTGGGGCACGGGTGCTCACAGCGAACGATCTCTTGGAGTGGAGTCGTGCCGGGCGCCACGCCGCCTCCGACCACTTCGAAGACGCGGCTCTGAGCAGGATGACCACGGTGGGCTGTAGGCGATGCGGGGGCGGGATGGCAGGCGAACCCTTCGTCTCCAATGTGGCCGAGGGGGCGCGTGTGGCCAATGGACTCGGCCCTGCGCTCACCATATTCGAGGGGAGCGGTGCGGCTCTGCCCCCAGTGGCGACCGACGCGCGCATGTTGGTAGCCGGGGCGCACCAGCCGCTGGAGTACGTGACGGGGTACCTAGGCACGTATCGCGTGCTGGTGAGTGATGCGGTGGTGCTCACCATGGCGGAGGAGCCGCTGGCGGACGCGGCGCGTGTCGCCCGGCTAGTCGAGGAGGTGCAGGCCATCAAGAAGGACGTACCGGTGATCCCGGTCGTGTTCAGGCCTCGACCGATGGAGCCCATAGACGGTAGGACGGTCGCTCTCTTCACGACGGCTCCGGCGTCGCAGGAACCTGTGCTGCGGCGGTACCTGGAAGAGCGGTATGGCTGCAAGGTCTTGGCCTTCTCCGACCGCCTCTCCGATCGAGCGGGGCTGCGGGAAGACTTGGCCCGGCCTGAGGTCGACAAGGCGGAGTTGCTCCTCACAGAGATCAAGGCGGCTGCCATAGATGTGGTCGCCGAAGAAGCGGACCGGCGAGGGGTGCCCACGATCTTCCTGGATAACATCCCGATCGAGACCGGCGGTGCGCGCGAAGGTGAACTCGCCGAGACGTGCCGCCACCTCGCGCACACAGCAGCCCGAAGATACGGGAGCGCATGACGCCTCTGGGAACAAGTGAGAACGGTCAGGATGGGATCTCCCTGCGCATCGTAAGCGACGAGCACGGAGTGCCCTTCTCGAAAGGTCTCCTCGCACAGTCTCTCACTGCCACCGGTCTCTCGCCGGACAGGGCCTATCGCGTCGCGATCGAGGTCGAGAAGCAGGTGCGGCAGACCGACAGCCTCGACATCTCCATCGACGAACTTCACGCCCTCGTGGGACGCGTCCTCGCCACCATGGAGGGCCCTGAGGTCGTGGCTCGCTACCGGAAGTGGAACCAGATCGGCATGGCGGAGAAGCCCGTGATCGTACTGATCGGTGGCGCGACCGGAGTGGGCAAGAGCACGATTGCCAGCCAACTCGCGAACCGGCTGGGCATCGTCCGCTTGATCTCGACCGACTCGATCCGCCAAGTGATGCGCACCTTCTTCTCGCCGGCGCTGATGCCGGCGATCCACTACTCGTCGTTCAATGCCGGAGCGGCGATCCGGGTGCCGGTCGGCAGGAACCTCGACCCTCATCTGGTAGCGTTCGTGGAGCAGGTGGAGATGGTCTCGGTGGGAGTGGAGGCGATCATCGAGCGGGCCATCACCGAGGGCACGTCGCTGGTGGTGGAGGGCGTGCATCTTGTGCCGGGCTTCCTTGATCCCGCGAACTTCATTCAGGCGCTGCACCTCCATCTGACGGTGAGCGTGAGCGATACAGATCTACACATGAGCCACTTCCTGGTGCGCGAGCGCGAGACCGACGGACGCCGCCCATTCACCAGGTACGTGGAGCACTTCGACGAGATCAGGCGCATCCAGGACTTCATCCTCGAGCGCGCCGCAGCCGAAGGGACCATCGTGGTGGATAACGTGAACATCGACGACGCGGTGGCTACTGCCGTGGACGCTCTCTACACCATGATCGAAGAGGGCGAGCAGGTCTCGGTCGCGACGGGTGGTGAGGCATGACCTCCGAAGACGGCCGGCGCTGCATGTGCACCGACTTCGTTCGCGCCACCGAGGCGGCGGCGCTGGCGGCTGGCCGTTGGATGGGACACGGAGATAGCGACGCCGCCGACGCCGACGCCCAAGCGGCCATGGCCGCGGCGCTCGACGTGCTGCCGGTTGAAGGTGTGGTGGTCATCGGTGAGGGCGATCGCGAACAGGCCCCGCGCCTCTTCGTGGGCGACCGTGTGGGAGCGGGCGGCACGCGGTGCGATATCGCGGTGGATGCCCTGGAGGGTGCCGGGATCGTGGCGCGCGGCCAGGCGGGGGCCATGAGCGTGGTGGCCGCCGGGCCGCCGGACGGCCTGATGTCGATGCCGAACATGTATCTTCAGAAGCTGGTAGTGGGGGCGAAGGCGGCCGGCCGGGTGGACATCGACGGCCGCGTGATAGACACTCTGCGGGCCATAGCCGAAGCGTACGAGCGGCCGGTGGCCGAACTCACCGTGATCATCTTGGATCGCCCTCGCCACGAAGACCTGATCGCCGAGGTGCGGCGGGCCGGCGCCCGTATCAAGCTCATCCCAGACGGTGACGTCACGGCCGGCATCGCCGTTGCGGTGCAGGATGCGACCGACCAGCTGTACGTGGGGATCGGCGGGGCGGCCGAAGGTGTCCTCACGGCCGTCGCGATGAGATGCCTTGGGGGCGAGATCCAGGCGAAGCTCTGGCCGCTGTCCCGGCGAGAGGTGGAATTGGCGCGGCAGCATGGTATCGACGACATCGAGACCACACTGCGCACTGAGGACATGGTCACGGGAGACGTACTCTTCGCCGCGACGGGAGTGACGGAGGGCGAGTTCCTCAAAGGTGTGGAATACCTGGGCTTCGGCGTTCGCCTGCATTCTATGGTCATGTGCAGCCGCTGCCGCGATGTCCGCATGATCCAGACCACTCACCTGCACACGGACGTCACGCGCTAGCTAGAAGGCCCTGCCCATTTGACGTATGCGAAAGGCCGGGCTACCCGGCCGCGATTTGGAGCGTGAAAGCACACATGTCGAGACGATCGGAAGAAAGAATGACACTGGAGGGTGAATGGAGCTGACAGAACTAGAACCGAGGCTCCTATCCGACCTGCACGTGGTTGCGGGGGAGCTTGGCATCAAGAACTTCAACAAGTACTCGAAGCAAGACCTCATCTCGAAGATCTTGAGCGAGCAGTCGGTGGATCGCGGGGTGCAGTACCGCACGGGCCTCTTGGACGTGTTGCCGGACGGTTTCGGCTTCCTGCGCACCATGGGCTACACGCAGTCCGACTCCGACATCTACGTCTCGTTGTCGCAGATCCGGAGATTCAAGCTCCGTCGCGGCGACGAGATCACGGGGCAGGTGCGCACCCCGAAGGACAGCGAGAAGTACCACGCTCTGCTCAAGATCCAGACGGTGAACGGCCTCGATCCGGAGCAGGCGCGACACAGGCCGAACTTCGACGCGCTCACTCCTCTCTTCGCAGAGGATCGGTTGCGTCTCGAGACAACACCGAACCGCATCGCGCCTCGGGTCATGGACCTCATCTGTCCTGTGGGCAAAGGCCAGCGGGGCCTGATCGTGTCCCCGCCGAAGGCGGGCAAGACCACCATCCTCAAGGAGATCGCCAACTCGATAGCCGAGAACAACCCGGAAGTGCACCTGCTCGTACTGCTCGTCGACGAGCGGCCCGAAGAGGTCACCGACATGGAGCGCTCGGTGAACGGCGAGGTGGTCAGCTCGACGTTCGATCAGCCTGCGGAGAACCACCTGCAGGTGACCGAACTCGTGCTCGAGCGCGTCAAGAGGTTGGTGGAAGTCGGGCGAGACGTGGTCGTGCTCCTCGATTCCATCACGAGGCTTGCGCGCGCCTACAACCTCGCCGCACCCGCCTCCGGCCGTATCCTTTCGGGCGGGGTGGACTCGGCGGCTCTCTATCCACCGAAGAAGTTCTTCGGGGCCGCGCGGAACATCGAAGAGGGGGGATCGCTCACGATCCTGGCGACCGCGCTCGTAGAGACCGGATCGCGCATGGACGAGGTGATCTTCGAGGAGTTCAAAGGCACCGGCAACTGGGAGGTGCACCTCAACCGTCAGCTGGCCAACAAGCGCATCTTCCCGGCCATCGACATAGATAAGTCGGGCACCCGCCGTGAAGAGCTCCTCATGGATCCGGCGGAAGCGAAGATGGTCTGGAAACTCCGCTCCGTGCTTCACGCACTCGACCCGAACGCGGCCATAGAGCTGCTCATCGGCAAGATCAAGGACACGAAGTCGAACCAGGACTTCCTGGAGGCCATGCGCAAGAACTCCCGTTGATACGGGAGTCGCTCGAAGACCGCCCGTTGGGCTTCCGATTGGACGGGAGAGGGCTGTGACTGCTCACATCGGGGTTGCCGGCGTCACCGCCGGCCACGCCACCAACCAGGAGGCCGGCACGGGGTGCACCGTGATCCTGGCCCCGCGGGGGGCTGTCGCCTCTCTTGACGTGCGGGGCGGCGCGCCCGGCACCCGCGAGACCGACATCCTTTCTCCGTTCTCCACCGTGGGCGAGATCCACGCGGTGCTGCTCACCGGCGGGAGTGCCTTCGGCCTCGCCGCCGCCGACGGTGTGGTGGCCTTTCTCGAGGAGCGCGGCCACGGGTATCGCACCCCGTTCTCACTGGTTCCTCTCGTGCCCGCAGCGGTCATCTACGACCTCGGAGTAGGCCACCCCCACGTACGGCCCCGGGCGGAAGACGGCTATCAGGCGGCGGCCGCGGCGACGGCCGTTATCGAGGAGGGGTCGGTCGGCGTGGGCACGGGAGCCACCGTGGGCAAGATCCTCGGCGACGGCGGTTGGATGAAGGGTGGCTTTGGGGTGGCGTCGGTGTGCCTCCCCGCAGGAGTGACTGTGACGGCCTTGACGGTGGTCAACGCGTTCGGCGACGTGCTCGCCGAGGACGGCACGGTGCTGGCCGGCGCCAGGCGTTCGGCGGCCGGCAGCGAGGCGGGCGGGGGTCCTCGGGCGGTGAGCGCCGACCAGTTCCTCGATACGCACAGCTATCTGCTGCAGCTCGAAGAGCATCCGCGTTTCGCGACCGCCGTCGAGCACACGACGCTTTCGGTGGTGGTGACCGATGCCAAGCTCGACAAGACCCAGTGTGCGCAGGTGGCCCGCATGGCTCACGACGGCTTGGCGCGCGCGATCGCCCCGGTGCACACCCCGGTGGACGGCGACGCCGTCTTCGTGTTGTCTGCCGGGACGCACGGCTCGAACGTGTTCCAGCTCGGAGCCGCGGCCGCCGACGCTGTCGCGGCCAGCATCCGGCGGGCGGTGCGACTCGCGCGTGGCCGCGTGGGCTTGCCCGGACTCGCCGGACCGTGAGGGCACGCTCCGGGCCACCGCTGGGCGGCGGCGCGCCCGCCGTCTCACCGGTCACAGGATTGACAGAGGAGCTGACCGCGGGGTGGTGACCTGGTGCAGGTGATCACGACGAAGGCGGAGATGCGCCGCCTCGTGCGGACGGCGCGCGCCTACCGCTCGGCACAGGAGGCTTCCCGCGCGACGCACGCTTCGGGAGCGGGGGGTTCGTCTCGGGCGGACGGTGTCGAGCCGGGTCCGGCTGTCGTTGGGTTGGTTCCCACCATGGGCTTTCTGCACGAGGGGCATCTCTCGTTGGCCCGTCGGGCCCGGTCGGAGTGTGACCTCGTCGTCATGTCGGTCTTCGTCAACCCCACCCAGTTCGGCCCCGAGGAAGACCTCGAGAGCTACCCGCGCGACCTCGGGCGCGACGTGGCGGTGGCCGAGGAAGCCGGGGTCGACGTGGTCTTCCATCCGTCGGCTGCCGAGATGTACGCGCCCGGGCACGCGACGTGGGTCGATGTGGAGGGGCTCACGGAGCATCTCTGTGGGGCGAGCCGTCCGGGGCACTTCCGCGGAGTCACCACAGTGGTCTCCAAGCTCTTCGCGGTGTGTGAGCCCGATCGCGCCTATTTCGGGAGCAAGGACGCTCAGCAGGCTCTCGTCATCCGCCGCATGGCACGCGACCTCGATCAGGCGGTCGAGGTGATCGTGTGCCCTACGATGCGGGAGTCCGACGGCTTGGCTATGAGTTCTCGCAACGCCTATCTCACGCCTGCGGAGCGCGCCCAGGCACCCGTTCTGCGCCGGGCCCTCGTCGAGGCAGAAGTGTCGATCAGCGGAGGGGAGCGCGACCCGCGGGTGGTGGTGGCGGCCGTCGTCGGCAGGCTGGCCGAAGCGCCGTCGGCGTCGGTGGACTACGTCGAGGTGGTCTCCACGACCGACCTCCGGCCCACTGATCGAATAGACGGTGAAGTGCTCGTGGCCGCCGCCATCCGGCTCGGCGCTACCCGGCTCATCGACAACGTGGTGGTGTCACCGCCCGGCTGACCGGGGTCTCGTGCGTCACAGCTCCGCGACAGAAGAGCCGGCGCCCCCTTGGTGAGAGGAGCGGCGCCCTTTGGCGAGAAGAGCGGCGCCCCTTCGGGGAGAGGGCCGGCGCCTCCTACTTCTTCTCCCACTTGAGTAGGTAGGCCACCTGGCTGAGCGTGCTGCCCTGGCGGATCTCCTCGCGCAATCGGTTCTCCTTCTCGAGCACGTCCATCGCCCGGTTGGTGTACTCCACCGCCTTCTCGCGCGGGATCACGCAGACTCCGTCGTCGTCGCCGATGATCCAGTCGCCCGGGGCGATGGTGACGCCGGCGATGCGGATGGGCACGCCGATCTCTCCGAAACCCTTGGGTTCGCCGGCGGTGGGAGTGACATGGGTTGTGAAGAGGGGGAAGCCGAGTTCACGGATGTCCCCGGTGTCGCGTGCCGCGCCGTGGATCACGACGCCTGCCAGGCGGCGCTGGATGGCGGAGTTCGTCGCCAGTTCGCCCCAGACCGCCGGAAGTACGCCGCCTGCGTCGATCACCAGCACGTCACCCTCGTTCGCGACGTCGATCGCTTCTACCGGCTTCGCCCAATCGCCGGGGTAGGTGCGCACGGTTACCGCGGGGCCCACCATCCGCGCCCCCGGAGTGCGGGCCACCAGGCCGGGCAGATCGCCGGAACGGTGCAGCGCGTCGCTCACGTTGGCCGCGGATACGCGGGAGAGGGTGTCACGCAGGTCAGGGCCCGAGGCGCGCACGAAGTACTCCGACTCCACCGAGACCAGGTACTGCAACGCATGCTTGATCTGGCGGGTCGCCTCCGTCGCGTCTGTGGCCTTGGTGATCGCTCCGCCCACCACGACGATCGAGGCGCCGGCCCTGAGGGCCTCGGCCGCGGTGACGGAATTGATGCCGCCGGCCACCGACACCGGTATCGATACAGCCTCCGCCACCTTGCGGAGCGTGTCGAAGGGGGTCTTCCCTTCCATCTGCTCGTCGATGGCCACGTGTATGCCGATGTACGCGGCGCCCATGGCCTCAGCCTCGCGCGCCCGCTGCACGGGGTCGGCCACCTGCACCATGTCGACGATGATCTCGGCTCCATAGTTGCGCCCGGCCTCGACGCACTCGCGGATCGTGGCATCGGAGGCGGCTCCCAAGACGCCCACCACCTGCGCGCCCGCCTTTGCGGCGAACTCGACTTCGGCCCGCCCGGCGTCCATGGTCTTCATGTCCGCGACGATGGTCTTCTCGGGCCAACGGGCTCGTAGTGCGCGCACCGCCTCCAAACCTTCGCTCTTGATGAGGGGAGTGCCCGCCTCGAGCCAGTCGGCTCCTCCGAGAACCGCCTCCTCTGCCACCTTCAGCGCACGGGGCAGGTCGACGAAGTCGAGGGCGATCTGGAGCTTCGGGCCGGGTGTTCTGCGATCGGCACTCATTCTGTGACTCCCATGAACTGGGCAACGAGTCGCCTGTCGCGGGGCCGGCTGTCGAAGCAGACGAACACGACCTCCTGCCAGGTACCGAGAGTCAGGCGACCCTCGGTGAAGGGGATGACGAGCGAGGGACCGAGGAGACCGGCCCTCACGTGAGAGTGGCCGTTCCCGTCGGCGAGAAGTAGGTTGTGGCGGTAGGGGTCGTTAGCCGGCACGATGCGGGCGAACAGCTGCTGGAAGTCGTGCACCACGCCGGGCTCGAACTCCAGGGTGGTGACCGCGCCGGTAGCTCCCGGCGCGAAGACCGTCACCGTGCCGGCGGTGAGGCCGCTCTCCCGCAGGAGGTGGTTGAGCTGTTGGGTGATGTCGATGACGTCACCCTCACCTTGGGTCGAGAAGGCGATGGTGCGGGTGAGCACGGTCAGGTCGCCCGTCACCGCTTGGCGGGCTCGCTCTGTCGTCACGGTCATGATGTTCTCCAGTCTGTCGAGGAGCGGCTCGGGCAGGTCGCCGCGACGGCGAACGAGGTCGAGGGTCGCGACGCCGAGTGTCGTGTAGAGGGGCAGCAGGTCGGGGGTACGTTCTTCGAGGGCGAGCAGGTGACGTTCTACGGTCTCGACATCGCCGCGCGCAAGGGGGCCGGTGAGAGCCGAGAGCGTGCCGCCGGCTGCGATGTTGTCCACCGCCCCGCGGACCAGTGGGAGGAAGGCATCGAGCACCTGCTCCTGAGGCAGTCCGCTCTCGAGGAACAGGCGTTCGGCGACGGCCTCGAGGGCGACCAGGTAGTTGCTCGCCACCACTGCCGCCGCATGGTACAGAGCCCGGTCGCGCTCGGCCAGCCGGAAAGGCCGCGCGCCGAGTGCGCGGGCCAGACGGAACGCGAAGGCAGACGCCTGCTCGGCGGAAGCGGGATCCTGTGAGCCGGGCGTCACCGCGATGGCGGCACCACGCAGCCGCTCGGGTCCGAGGGCGGGGTCACTCAGAGTCTGCAGAGGGTGGAACGAGAACGTCAGAGCGCCCGCGGCGGCGCACGGAGCGAGTACGTCGGTGGAGGTGGCCCCGCTCACGTGGGCGACCGCCCACTGGGGTCCATCGTCAGCCGACTCTCGCACGGCGGCGGCCAGGGCTGCGGCAACCGAAGGCAGCTCCGCGTCGGGCACCGTGAGGAGGAACAGCGGGGAAGGAGGGGGCTCCGCGGGGGATGCTGCCGCCGTGGGCGGCTGGGGCGGCGTCGCGGGAACGACGCTGTCTCTCGCCGGCACCTTGGCGCGCTCGTCACGGCCGCCGGAGCGCATCTCCGCGACCAGTTCCGACAGCGTATGAGAGGAAGGAACGCCAAGGAGTCCCGCGGCACGGTTGCGTCCGGCTTCGGATCGTCCGGTGTGTCCCACGAGTCGGGCGCCGCCCGCGGCCAGAGCAAGCGCGATCGAGACGCCGGCCCGTCCGGCTCCGATCACCGCGAAGCGAACGTCGTCGAGGCGGGCGGGGTCGCGCCGCGCCGGCGCGCTCAGGTCGTCGAGCGAGAGTGCGCGCTGGTGCACAGCTGCGCCAGGGGCGGCTTGGATGTCCCGCGATGGGGGCGAAGATGAGTCGATAATGTGACCTTCCGTTCCAGTTCTGCGTTCAGATACCAGACATCGGTCGAGCTGTGCGGTTGACGTACCCGTCCTGGGTGCGGAGCCGTAGCCATGCGGTACACCTCTGGAAGGTAGGCGTCCTGGTTGTGACCCATCACGAGGATAGCAGGCAGGAGAGAGCTGTTCAAAGGGCGGGGCGTTCCAGCGGCGCCCGGGTCGGCGGCGCACGGCACCTTGGTCGGCAGCACGCGGCGCTCGGCTCGGGAACATCCACCCCTGTGGATACGTATCTTGAAGATGAGGGGACGATACTCGAAGTCCGTGATGGGGCTCGGGCCGTGCCGACGTTGATGAGGAGGATATGATGGCCAGGAAGCTCACGAGGTCGCGTGACGAGAAGATGATCTGCGGGGTTGCCGCAGGCCTGGCTGAGTACTTCGACATCGATGCGACGATCATGCGGCTGATCTGGGTGGTCGCCGTGCTCATGCCCGGGCCGAACCTGATCATCATCGCGGCGTATCTGGTACTCTGCCTACTCATGCCGCTCAAGACCGCGAACGGCGCGTCCTGATCCGACCTGACCGACGTTCGAGTGTGATCGGGGCGGCCGTTGGGTCGGAGGTCTCCCCATGCCGAGTCGTGAAGAGCGGGCTTCGAGCCTGAACGCACAGCAGGTGGCGCTACGCGATTGCACCGCCTGCTCCCTTTCCCTGAAGCGCACCCAGGTGGTCTTCGGCGTCGGCGACGCCGCGGCTGAGATCATGTTCGTGGGAGAGGGCCCGGGGTTCCACGAAGACAAGCAGGGCGAGCCATTCGTGGGTCAGGCCGGGAAGCTGCTCTCGGAACTCCTCGCGACCATCGGACTCCGCCGCGAAGACGTGTACATAGCCAATGTGGTGAAGTGCCGACCGCCTGACAACCGCGATCCCCTTGCGAGTGAGATCGAGGCCTGCTCTCCCAACCTCCTCGAGCAGGTGCGCACGATCCGGCCGCGGGTGATCTGTACGCTGGGCCGATTCGCCACGAGGTTGATAGGAGAGACCGATGCGCCCATCTCCTCGGTGCGTGGGCGCGCCAAGTCCATGGAGGTGGCGGGGGTCCCCGTGATGGTGTTCCCGGTGTTCCATCCGGCGGCGGCGCTCTACACCCCCTCGAACCGCGCCCTTCTCGAAGAGGATCTTCGCAAGTTGAAGCTCCTTCTTGACCGCGATAGAAAGGCGTTGACTTCTCAGGAGGACGAATACGTCGCCGAGGTGGCGGCGGTCCCGGACGAGCACGTCGCAAAGGCGGAGATCACGGTGGCATCGGGTACCGTGGGCGACGACGGGCGATCCGGCGGAGAGCGCGCCGAGCAGCTGCCTCTGTGGTGAGGGAGTCGGCCATGCCGATGCGAAAAGGAGTGACGGGCGCGGGTGGCGGCGCGGGTGGCGGCGCGGGTGCGGGAGGTGGTGGGGGAGCCGGCTCGGGCGGCCGTGGAGAAGTCAGCGGAGGCGGAGGCTTTGTCGTAGTGGGCTGCAGGCCGGCAGACCTCCCGCGGTTGGCTACCATAGCATCCCGCCTTGCACGGTCGTTGGTGCCGGGGGATCTCGTCCTTCTGGAGGGTCCGCTGGGCGCGGGAAAGACCGCATTCGTGCGCCTCGTCGCGGAGGCGCTCGGTGTCTCCCACGGGGTGCGCAGTCCTTCGTTCACGATTGCCAACATCTACCAGGGGCGCGTGACGGTGAACCACCTGGACCTCTATCGTCTGGACGGCGAGGAAGACGAGGACGTCTTTGCCCTCGAGGAGTACCTGACCCCGGACGCGATCACGCTCGTCGAGTGGCCGGAGAGGGCCCTCCATCGGCTGATCGCCCCTGAGTGGATCGTCCGCATGGACCACGATACGCCCGACACTCGGCTGGTCGCCATCGAGGGTCGTGACGCGGTCGTAGCCGCGCGCTGGGATGCCGCGGAGTGATCGTAGCCCTCGACACGTCGTCGACCATGTGTAGCGTGGCGGTCATGCGGCGCTTGGACGATGGGTCGCATCGAGTCCTGGCGGTGCGCAACGAACTGTCGGGTGCCACTCAGACCAGGGTGCTCCTGGGTCTTGTCGACCAGACGCTCGCCGAGGTCGGGACCACTCCCGAACATGTGAGCGCCCTCTTCGTGGGGACCGGACCTGGCACCTTCACGGGGGTGCGCATCGGTGTGGCGACCGCACGGTCCCTCGCTCTTGCCCTCGATGTGCCGGTGTTCGGCCGGTGCAGCCTCCACGCTCTTGCGGCCGCCGCCCTCACGCGCGGTCGTGTGTCCGCGGAGGACACGGCTGTGGTGCCTGTGGTGGATGCCCGCCGGGGTCAGGTGTTCGCGGCGGTGTTCGTGCGGGCTGAGCGGCTTAGGGCGGACCGTGATCAGGCTACCGCGGGTGTCGACGAGACCACGGGTGTCGAAGAGACCGAGGGTCCCGTGCTCTTCGACGTGGACGGCTTCCCGTGGGTGCGGCTCGGCGACGTGTATGCCGCGGACCCCTCCGGGGTCGCGGAGTCGGTGGATCGACTGATCGGGACCGGGGCTGGTGTCGGACTCGGCGCTGGGGCCGGGCCGGTGTACCTCGGTCGCACCGATCTCCTTTCGGAGGTGCTGGGCCGCCGTGAACCGGGTGAGATCGAAGCCGCATTCCTGGTGGTCGGCCATGCCGCCGTCCTTCCCGACTTCGCGGCGTTCCGGGGAGCGCGGCCGGGGGATCCGGGGACTCCGGAGTCGGTTGCGCCGATCTACGTGCGGTCGCCCGACGCCGACGTGCATATCGCCAAGATGCGCGACCCCTGGGCATGACTGAGCCGACGCTACACGTGGCGGAGGGCACGTACACGCTTCGCGACATGCGCGAATCCGACCTGCCACACGTGCTCGGCATCGAGCGTGCCAGCTTTCCCGTGCCCTGGACGGCGCAGATGTTCCGAGACGAGTTCGATCACGCCCGCTCGTGGAGGCGCGTGGTGGAAGACGAAACGGGCTCGGTGGTGGGCTTCCTCGTAGCCCGCTTCTACGGAGACAGCTGGCACATCATGGATCTCGTCATCACTTTTCGCCAACGGCGACGCGGGTTGGGTGGTCTTCTCCTAGACGATCTCCTACAGACGTTGCCCATCGACGCCACCTTGGTGCTCGAGGTGCGGAGGGGGAACGAGGCCGCCATCGCTCTCTATTCGAGCCGCGGCTTCCGCACGGTGGGGGTGCGTCGCGGGTACTATCCGAACACCGGCGAGGATGCGCTCGTCATGATGCACGGGGCCGGGACGTGAGCGGCGGCCGGGAGGAGCTGATCCTGGCCATCGAGACCTCGTGCGACGACACGGCGGCCGCCTTGATCACCGCATCGGGTGAGGTGCGGGCGTCGGTCTCGGCCTCCCAGGACGCTATCCACGAGCGCTACGGTGGCGTGGTGCCCGAGGTGGCGAGCAGGGCGCACGTGGAGAGGGCGACCGTGGTGGTGCGGGAGGCGTTGGCGGTTGCCGGAGTGAGTATCAAGGACGTTGGACGGGTTGCCGTGACCGTCGGGCCGGGACTCATCGGGGCGCTTCTCGTCGGCGTGCACACCGCCAAGGCCATCGCCTGGGCGCGCCGGCTGCCTCTGACCCCGGTGAACCACCTTCATGGTCATCTTGCGGCCGCGTGGCTGGCGGACCCGGCCGCGCCCTTCCCCATGGTGACTCTGGTGGCATCGGGCGGGCACACCCTCCTCGTGCGGGTGGATGACCGTGGCACCTTCACGCTGCTCGGCCAGACTCTCGACGACGCGGCCGGCGAGGCCTTCGACAAGGGGGCACGTCTCCTCGGCCTCGGTTACCCCGGCGGTCGTGAACTCGACCTGCTTGCTGGGGAGGGCGACCCTCATGCGTTCGAGTTCCCTGTGGGCTTGAAGCGTTCGGGTAATCTCGACTTCTCGTTCTCGGGCGTCAAGACCTCGCTGTTCTACCTGCTGCGCTCGTGGACGGCGGAGGAGCGTGTAGCGCGCGCGGCCGACGTGGCCGCCTCGTACCGGCGGGCGGTCGTGGAGGCCCTGGTGTCGAAGCTTCTAGCGGCGGCTGAGGCAGAAGGCGTGGCGGCGGTGGCGATCGCGGGGGGAGTCGCCGCCAACTCGCTACTCCGTCACCGCGTCGAACGGGAGGCCGCCGAACGCGGGCTCCACGCGGTTGTCCCGCCCCTGCGCTTCTGCACCGACAACGCCGCCATGATCGGCGTCGCCGCCTTGGCCGGGCCCGTGCTGCCCTTCCCCGACTACTTGGATCTGGAAGCCTCGGCCTCGCTGCCGATCGAGGCCACGCCGGGAGCGTAGGAGGACCCGGCTGAGCCCGCCGCCTGTTCCATGCCGAGGCGGATAGCCTCGAGCAAGGCGTCCGGTGCGTCGGCGGCCACGTGCAATCGCAGCACCGGGTGGTCGCCGCGGAGTCGGGCGAGAGGAAGGGGGTGGTCGAACTCCACGGCCACGTCGGTCTTCCCTCCCATCACGAACAGCGCCTCGTCGCCCACCACCGAGAGTCCCTCGCGGGGAAGGCCGAGTGAACTTCGCGGCCCCTCTCGACGCTCGGCCTTCGCGTCGAGGATGTGCTGGAATGGCACCCAGACCTCGGCCATCGCTCCATAGCGCAGGAGCAGGCCCCCGCCGTGACTCGGTGGGGCATCACGATCATCGAAGCGTACAATGCCAAGACGAAGAAGAGCGCGTACACGGCGGCCACCAGCAAGAGCACCCGGATCCAGAAGACGGGGATAAGGAGCTCGAACAGGAGGATCTCCACGGGGGTGGTGAGGAAGACTACAACGAGCATCGCGCCCATCGGTGAGCGCTTGTGATAGGCGAAGACGTCCGGACCCTTCGGCCCGCGTCGGGTTGCCCATATGCCGAGGCACCACCACAGTCGCGGTTCGAGTATGAGGAAGCGGGCAACGGAGAGCGGGACGCCCCAGGTGAGCACCTTCTCCACACCGGCGAGGGCGCGCTGCGGTCGCTCGCCAATGCCCTCTTCGGCTGCGACCGTCTCCTCGCGGCCGTCATGGGTGCGACGGCGCTCGCGCACACGGTGCAGAGCGTACGCTCCCCCGGCGAGGAGGAGCGCCGCTTCGACGATCACGGCCAGAAGGACTAGAATGCGCATCGCGTCGTGATTCTCTCATGTCGAAAGCCCGCATATCGTATCCCCGCCGTTTGACATTATCTGAGCGAGGGCATATCATGCGTAGTGACCTGGCACTCTCTGGCCGAGAGTGCCAATTCGCCGTAAGGGAACAAGCGGTCGTCCGTTCTAGGGCGTCCGGCAAGTAAGGACAAACAGGAGGGTTTGTGCATGAAACTCGTTCCGCTTGAGGACAGGGTCGTAGTAATGGTCCTGGAGGAGGAGGAGAAGACCGCGAGCGGTCTCGTCCTCCCCGACACGGCCAAAGAGAAGCCCCAGAAAGCCAAGGTAGTCGCGGTCGGCCCCGGTCGATACGACGACGGAGTCTTGGTTCCCATGGGCGTAGCCGAAGGCGACATCGTTGTCTTCAGCAAGTACGGCGGCACCGAAGTCAAAGTCGACGGCGAGGAACTCTTGATCCTCCGTGCGTCGGACATCCTGGCAAAAGTACAGTAGGAGGCGCGAGAACGTATGGCAAAAGAGATCAGGTACGGCGAGGAAGCCCGCAGGTCGCTTGAGCGTGGCGTGAACCAGCTCGCCAACGCGGTCAAGGTGACCCTCGGCCCCAAGGGCCGCTACGTGGTGCTGGACAAGAAGTTCGGCAGCCCCACGATCACCAACGACGGTGTGACCATTGCGCGTGAGATCGAGCTCGAGGACGCCTTTGAGAACCAGGGTGCCCAGCTGGTGCGCGAAGTGGCCACCAAGACCAACGATATCGCCGGTGACGGCACCACCACTGCTACGCTTCTGGCGCAGGCCATCGTGCGCGAAGGCCTCAAGAACGTAGCCGCCGGTGCCAACCCGCTTGCTATCAAGCGCGGCATCGAGAAGGCTGTAGCCGCGGCTGTCGAAGAAATCAAGTCGCTCAGCAAGGAGATCTCGGGCAAGGAAGACATCGCCCGCGTTGCCACCATCTCCGCCGACGACCGTGAGATCGGCGACGTGATCGCCGACGCCATCGAGAAGGTCGGCAAGGACGGCGTGGTCAACGTCGAGGAGTCCAACACCTTCGGCATGGACCTCGAGTTCACCGAGGGCATGCAGTTCGACAAGGGCTACCTCTCTCCGTACTTCGTCACAGACCCCGAGCGCATGGAAGCCGTGCTCGAGGATCCGTTCATCCTTATCGCGAACCAGAAGATCGGCTCCGTACAGGACCTGCTTCCCGTGCTTGAGAAGGTCATACAGTCCGGCAAAGCCCTGCTGATCATCGCTGAGGACGTAGAGGGCGAAGCTCTCGCCACCCTCGTGGTGAACAAGCTGCGCGGTACCTTCACCGGTATCGCCGTCAAGGCCCCGGGCTTCGGCGACCGCCGCAAGCGCATGCTGGAAGACATCGCCATCCTCACCGGCGGCGAGCTCATCACCGAAGAGTTGGGTCTGAAGCTCGAGAACACCCAAGCCACTCAGCTCGGTCGCGCCCGTAAGATCGTGGTGACGAAGGACAACACCACCATCATCGACGGCGCCGGTGACGTGGATCAGATCAAAGGCCGGATCAACCAGATCAAGGCCGAGATCGAGAACACCGATTCCGACTTCGACCGCGAGAAGCTGCAAGAGCGCCTGGCCAAACTGGCCGGCGGCGTTGCGGTGATCAAGGTCGGTGCCGCCACTGAGACCGAGATCAAAGAGAAGAAGCACCGCGTTGAAGACGCTCTGAGCGCCACCCGGGCCGCCCTCGAAGAGGGCATCGTCCCCGGCGGCGGCGTCGTCCTGGTGCTGGCTATCCCCGCCGTGCAGGCCGTCGTGGCTGAAGGCGACGAGAAGACGGGCGTGAACATCATCGCCCGGTCCCTCGAAGAGCCCCTTCGTCAGCTGGCGAACAACGCCGGTCTGGAAGGCTCGGTCGTGGTGAACGAGGTCAAAGTCCGCGAGAAAGGCATTGGCCTCAACGTCGCCACCGGCGAGTACGAAGACATGATCGGCGCCGGTATCATCGATCCGGCCATGGTCACGCGCTCCGCTCTCCAGAACGCGGCCTCCATCGCCAAGAACATCCTGACCACTGAAGTCATCGTGGCTGACATGCCTGAGGAGAATGCAGGCGGCATGGGCGGCGGCGGCATGGGCGGCATGGGCGGCATGGGCGGCATGATGTAAGAAGCCCCGTCACAGACGGCACCGCCGGCCACGCGCCGGTGGTTGCCTGATATGACGTGGTCTTTCGGGGGCCGCGGCCTATTCGGCCGCGGCCCCCGTTGTTGTACGCCTGGGCGCGGGCCTCACGCTCCCCATACCGTCTGCGTCGCCGCGACGACTTCCGGGGCGGCGGCAGGGGCCCCGGGCGGTGGGCGAGGTGGGCGCGCTTCGCCTTGGCCCACCTGGCTGCCCGGCGCATCGTAACGTAGTGGGCTCGGTCTGACCGGGGTTTTCCCCGGGCGCCCCCGGTGGTAGTGATACAATTAGCGTTGCTACCAGCGTCGCACCTGAGGTCCGAGGTCCGGTTCGAGAAAGGAGTCCCCTAGTGAAGGAACAGGCAGAGAAGGCCTTCGCGGAGATGTTGGAGATCTCTACAGACATGGACAAGGCCGTCCTCTTCGCCGGCGACGAGGTCGTCGTGTCGAATTTTCCCGAGAGCCTTCAGGGGACCATGGTGAAGAAGGCCCACGAGCTGGCCAAGGCGGGTGCCGCCAGGGCTGCCGACATGGGATCGGCGCCGCTGACGCAACTGGTGGCCGAGAGCGGTGGAGGCATGGTCTTCCTGGTGCAGGAGCCTGAGAGCGCCGGTATGGGCATCCTCGCGACCGCGAAGAAGGACAGCCGCATAGGCCTCGTGTTCTACGACATGAAGACCTGCATCCGTGACGCCCAAGAGATCGACGAGACAGGATCGGCCGAAGTCGAGATCATCCAGGACGAGTACGTGGAAGATGAGGTCTTCGAGGTGACAGAGGATCCGGAGAGAGAGGCGTGATGAAGAAGCTGCTCAAGTTCTTCGGGTTCCTGTCGGTGATCGGATCGGCGGCTGCCGGTGTCTACTACCTCTTCTTCATGCGCAAGAAGAAGCCGCTCGTAGAACTCTACTTCGACGACGGTTCGATGCTTGCACTCGACGATTCCGCCCCCGAGGCGGTGGAGTTCCTCGCCTTGGCAGACGATATCCTGGCTATGAGCCCGGTTCTCGCCTGATCGGTCGGCGCGCCGACCTCACCGAAGCGTCTCCCAGAAGCGAGCGTCCAAACCTATGCGGCATCTTTCCCCGGGCATCTCCCCGGAACTGACGGAGCATGTCCTCAGAGTTGCCCTGCGCAACGGGGGTGACTACGCCGAGGTCTTCGCGGAAGACCGGTCCTCCCTGTCCGTGCGCATGGACGACGGTAGGCTTGAGGAGGTCTCTTCGGGTATCGATCAGGGCGCCTCGATCCGTCTGGTCAAGGGCCCAACCACGTCGTTCGGTTTCACCGACTCCCTCGACGAATCGGCGCTGGTTGCCCTCGCCGAACGGCTGAGCGCGAGCGTGCGCGGCACCGCCGCGCTCCCCTCGTCCGTGCGTGTGATCACCCTGGACCCTCGTCCGCTACCCCGACTGATACCGGCCGCTGTCGAGACCGGAGCCAAGACTGACCTGGTGCGGGCAGCCGAGAGCGTGGCCCGCGAGAGGTCCGAAGAAATACGTCAGGTTGCGGTCGGCTACTCCGAGGGGCGCCAGCGCACCTGGGTGGGTTCGTCTCGCGGTCCCTTCGCCACCGACGACCGCACCCGGGTGGTGCTCAGTGTGAACGTGGTGGCTCAGCGGGATGGCTCCATCCAGACAGGCCACGAGACACTGGCCGGCACCGTCGGCTTCGAGATCTTCGATGGCGCGGCCCACCTGCGGACGGCCCTTGAGGCGGCCGACAAGGCGTTGGTCATGCTCGACGCCCGGCCCGCCCCGGGTGGGCGCATGCCCGTCATCCTGGCCAACGGGTTCGGCGGGGTGTTGTTCCACGAGGCCTGCGGTCACGGGCTCGAGGCCGACTTCATCGTGAAGAAGACCAGCATCTGGGAGGGTCGCCGCGGCACGAGGGTAGCCGCCCCCTTCGTCACGGCGTACGACGACGGAGTGACGCCAACCATGTGGGGCAGCAACGCGATCGACGACGAGGGCACGCCCACGGAGGCGACGGTGCTCATCGAAGAGGGCATCCTCACCGGGTACATCACCGATGTCTTGCGCGGAGAGAAGTTGGGCCTGGCCTCCACGGGCAACGGTCGCCGCCAGAGCTACCGCCATCTGCCTTACCCGCGCATGACGAACACCTACTTCGCCGCCGGCGACGTGTCGGCCGCCGACCTCATCGCCGACACTCCTCGGGCGTTCTACGCGAAGAGCCTCTCGGGCGGTCAAGTGGATCCGGCCACCGGGGACTTCGTCTTCGGGGTCTCCGAGGGGTACCTGATCGAAGGGGGCCGTGTGGGTACGCCCCTCAAGGGAGCGACGCTGATCGGCAACGGAGCCGAGGTGCTCGAGGCCATCGACGCCATTGCCGACGATCTCGAGGTGAGAGCCGGCATGTGCGGCAAGGAGGGGCAGGCGGTGCCGGTGGGCACCGGCCAGCCGACGCTCCGGCTGCGTGAGCTCACAGTGGGGGGGACGGCCGTATGACCGAGGTCCCAGGCGCCGAGCTTCTCGACGTAGGGCGCTCCGTACTCGAGCGGGCGGGTGGGCTTACCGGCGATATCGAGGTCTACGTGCAACACTCACAGACCCTTGCGGTGAAGGTGTATCAGGGTGAGGTCGAATCCCTGGTGGCCGGCGAACCGCGGGGCATCGGAGTGCGCTACGTCGCCGACGGCAGAGCCGGGTACGCCTACACGGGTGATTTCGCCCCGGCTGCGCTCGACGAGGTGGTGGCCATGGCCGCGACCAACGCCGCCGCCGCCGATCTCGACGAGTACGTCTCGCTACCGCATGCCGCAGATGTGTACCCGGAGGTGCAAGGTCTGTGGCGGCCTTCACTCCTTTCGACGGCCGTGGAGCGGAAGATCGCCCTGGCGGTGGAGGCGGAGAAGACCGCTCTGGGCTCGCCCGAGATCGAGACCGTAGAAGAGAGTGCCTACGTCGATTCCGCGACACGGATGGCGATCGTCTCGAGCAAGGGGGTCGAGGTGTACGGCGAGCAGACGTTCTGCTACGTCTACCTTTCGGCCCACGCTCGGCGCGGCGACGACGTGCAGACCGGGCTCGGCTTCGTGACGGGCCGTGAGCCCGAAGAGCTCGACCCGGCGTCCGCGGGCCGGGATGCCGCACTCCAGGCCGCGAGGCTTCTCGGGGCGCGTCCGTGCCCCACGGGCAAATACACCGTGGTGCTCGACCGGGAGGTCGCCGCGGCCGTTTTCGGCGTGGCCGTCCGCGCCCTCTCAGCGGAGGCGGTGCAGAAGGGCCGGTCGTTGTTCGCCGGCAAGGTCGGCGAGCTGGTTGCGGCGCCCTCGCTCTCTCTGGTGGACCACGGACTGCATCCCGACGGGATGGCCAGCGCCTCCTTTGACGACGAAGGGGTGCCGCGCAAGGTGACTCCTCTGATCGAGGACGGCGTGCTAAAGGGGTTCTTGCACGATACGTACACCGCCGCGCGCGAGGGCGGCGGGGCCGGCTCCACCGGTAATGCCGAGCGAGGCAGCTATCGCGGCTCGCCCGGGGTGTCGGCGTCGAACCTGATGCTCGACTCGGGCGAGGGAACGCTCGAAGAGCTGTTCGCGCGCGTGGGCACGGGCCTGTACGTGGTGAGCATCACCGGTCTCGCCTCGGGCGCCAACCCGGTGAGCGGGGAGTTCTCGGTGGGCGCCCGCGGGCTGCTGATCGAAGGTGGCGCTCTGACCTCGGCCGTGCGCGAGGTGACCATAGCGTCGGATCTCGTGAGCCTGCTGAGCAACGTGGGCGACAGAGCCGGCGATGCTCGGTGGATCCCGTTCTCCGGCAGCGTGTACACGCCGTCGTTCGCCGTCACCGACGTCACCGTCGCCGGCACGTGAGCCGTAACGTGGAGAGGCGATCGTTGGGGAAGCTGCTGATGGGAGTGGCGTACCTGGAGGGCGATTTCGTCCTTCGGTCGGGACGCCGCAGCACGTATTACCTCGACAAGTACCTGTTCGAGACGGAACCCCGCGTCTTGCGCGGCATTGTTCATGAGATGGCGCTGATGATCCGAGATCGGTTGGCGTCGGGTGCCGGCTATCAGCGACTCGGCGCCCCGGAACTGGGCGCCGTCAGTCTGGGAGCGGGCCTGTCACTGGAGCTCGGGATCCCGTTCCTCATCGTGAGGAAGGGCGAGAAAGACTATGGCACCTCCAAAGCCATCGAGGGAGCCTGGTCACCGGGTGAGCGGGTGGCCATCGTGGAAGACATCGTCACCTCCGGCGGCGCGGCGTTGAGTGCCGTCGACCGGCTGCGGGAAGCCGGCCTGATCGTGGAAGACCTGTTCTGCGTGGTCGATCGTGAAGAGGGCGGAGCCGACGCCGCTGCGGCACACGGGCTCACGTTGCGGCCCCTGTTCACCTCATCGGAACTCGGCATAGGTGTTTGAGTCGCCGCGCCTGCGGGCACGGCCTACGAATAGTTGATGAGCCCGCGCTCCTTGTGCGTGAATAGGGCTTTTGGTAAGGTGGCGCTGGACTTCAAGACCAAGGGAGGCAACAGTGACCAAATCTGATTTTGTCGACAAACTCGCGGCTAAGACGGGTCTGAGCAAGAAGGACTCCGCCGCAGCTGTCGATGCTTTCGTGGACGTTGTGACGGAAGCTCTCGCAGATGGTGAGGCTGTGCAGTTCACCGGCTTCGGCAAGTTCTACGTACAGAAGCGTGAGGCCCGCGAGGGTATCAACCCGCAGACCAAGGCCAAGATCCAGATCGCTGCGACGAAGGTTCCGAAGTTCAGCGCGGGTACGAGCCTCAAAGCCTCGGTGCGCTAACGCTCTCCTCTCTTGTTCTGTTCAGGGCCGCCGGCTCGGGCGGCCCTTTCCATTGGCGGGGGCCGTGAACAACTTCGCAGACCGTCTCCTCGAGGCCGTTGAACGCAAGCGTTCGCACGTAGTCCTCGGACTCGACCCCGACTTCGACCTGATGCCTCCCGATGTACAGGCGCTGGCCCCCGACGGAGTGTCGGCGGGAACGGAGGCCGTGGCTGAGTGCTTCCGCGCGTTCCTCAGCGATCTTCTGGGGGCGCTCTCCGATGTCGTCGTGGCGGTGAAGCCCCAGCTTGCCTACTTCGAAGCCCTTGGTTCCACCGGGTACCGGCTCTATGAGGAGATGGTCGCGGAGGCCCGATCCCTGGGGTACTTGGTTATCGCCGACGCCAAGCGTGGAGACATCGGCAGCACCGCGGAGGCATATGCGCGTGCTCATCTCGACCTGGTGGGAGCCGATGCCGTCACGGTGAACCCGTGGTTCGGCACCGATGGCCTGGAGCCGTTCCTGCGGCGCGCCCGCGACGAAGGCAAAGGTCTCTTCGTGCTTGTGAAGACCTCGAACCCAAGTTCCGCGGAGATCCAAGACCTCGTCACCGTGTCAGGCGACCTCGTGCACGAGCGTGTGGCCGATCTGGTGCTTCGCTGGTCGGATGGTACGTACGGCGCTTCTGGGTACTCGTCGGTGGGGGCTGTGGTCGGCGGCACGCATCCCGGACAGGCCCAGATGCTTCGCGGACTCCTGCCGGGGATCCCCCTTCTGGTGCCGGGATACGGGGCGCAGGGGGCGACGGCTGAGGACATCGGCGGGGTCTTCGACGCGCGAGGCACCGGCGCTGTGGTCAACTCGTCGCGCGCGATCCTCTACGCCTATCGCACCAGCGGCGGGCACTGGCTGGCGGCGGCACGAGCCGAGGCCGAGCTTATGCGAGCTGCCCTGTGGGCGGTCGGGAGCCGTGGTCGCTGATGGGTGGGGCCATCGGACGCGTGCTCGCACCCTTTCTCGCGCTCGCGGCGTTCATGTTCCTCGTAGGCGTGCTCGCCGAGAGCGACCTCCTGGCGGGGGAGCCCCGACCGGCTGAGACCGGCACCGCTACCCCGTCCACCCGCACCACGGTGATAGAGCTCTTCGGCCCCGGCACCGCGGATCCCACAGGTGCGGAAGGCGCAGAGGCGGGCCTCGACCCCGAAGCGCCCAGCGCCGGCACCGTCGGCCCTCAGGGCTCGCTACCCGCTGCGGAGGGTGGAGGAGACGGCTCCACGGCCACGACTCAGGGTGAGGAGCAGGCGGGCGGAGACGGTTCCGGGGAATCGGGGGCCGGCGATGGGGCCGCGGGAGACCAACCTCGTACCTACACGGTGAAGGCGGGCGACAACCCCTACGAGATCGCGCGGCAGTTCGACGTGACCGCCGCCGAACTGATGGAGTTCAACGGCATCGACGATCCCACGGGACTCCAGGTGGGAACGGTGCTTCGCATCCCTCAGCCCTGACCTACTTGCCTCGTCCGAGTGCCTTCCGGGCCGCGCGGAAGGCGAACAGGCCAAGCGTGAGGGCGGGGTTGCCCAGGTAGCTGACGCTGCACGGGCCGATGTCGACGTGGCGTCGACGCCGAGCGCCCCGGAGAAGCCGGGGATGGGCGTCGATGGGCAGCACCCACTCGCGCGCTGCCGCCCGATCGCCGAGCCACAGGAACGCGCGCGACGGCCGGAGCTCGACGCCACCCAAGGGGCCCGCGGTCACGGCGAGGGCGCGCTCCTGGTTGCGCGAGGGAGTCTCGTCCACGACCGCCTTGGTCACGCTCGACCTCACGAACGCCTCACCTCCTCCTCCGCTATCTCTTCACCGGCTCAGACTTCACCGGCTCAGACCCGTCGCAGGTAGTCGAACGTGAAGATGAGCACCACGTCGACGACCACCGTGGCCAACGCTTCGATTATTAGCTGGCTTAGCAGGAACAACGGGAACACCGAGGTGGCGTTATCGTAGAAGTAGCCGAACGCGGCGAACATGGCCGCCCAGAGCAGGTAGACGGCCAGGTAGATGATGATGGCGATATGCCAGCCGTGCCGGAGCAGCTGCACACTCCTTCGCATGGCCCGAATGGGGCCGAGACGTTCGAAGACAAGCGCGTAGTCGGCGAACACGAGCAACACGGCCACAACGAGCAGAGCGAAGCCGAGGATCTGGCCCTGGGTTGATTCGGCGGTCACCGAGAAGAGCGGCAGATAGAAGATGAGGTAGGTGATCGCGATGAATCCGGCCAGGCGGACGAACTCCCCGAGAGAATCGGGGGCGAGCGGGTACCGGTTGCCGGCGATCGCCCGGTAGTAGGGGGCGCGGACAGCGGCCGTCAGTAGGCAGATGATCACCACCGCCGCGGCCGCCGCGGTCATCGCCTCCCAGCTACCCCTCAGCTGCGCAAGGTGCTCCTGCACGTACTGCCAGCGTGAGTAGTCGGCTTTTGCGAAGGCGGTGAACGACAGGGTGTCCTCAAGCGACGAATACACGGCGAGGAACGCAAGCAGGTTCGCGATCCCCAAGAAGAGAGGGTAGAGGAACAGGTACTGCTTGCGCGAGAGTCGCGTCCACGCGGTGCGCAGAGCTTCGCCTATCTCCCTACCTCCGTCCCTGACTAGAGCTCCCCCTGGGCGGCGAGTATAGCACCGGGTCCATCAGGTTCTCCGGGGTCTTCGGCGGGATACTCCATGCTATACTTCCGCCCATGGATCCCAAAATGACGCGTCGGGGCGCAGCGCTGCTTCTGCTGCTCTTTCTAATCCTCGTCTTTGGATCCGGAACCACCTCCCACCTCGGGTTCGACGTAGCCTCCGCTGGCGCCTCCACCACGACGACCGTGGCGGCTGTCAGCGGGGAGGCCGCGGCTCCGCCTCAGTATGTCCAGGTCTCGTCCGATGTGCTGCCCGCCGTGGGAGGCGAGGTCGCCCCGGCCGCTCGGCCGGCTCCACCGGTTCCCCGGGGTGCGGCGGCGATCCTCGTGAACCTGGACGACGGCCGAGTCCTCTACGAGATGGCTGCGGACGAGCGTCGCTCCATCGCCTCCACCACCAAGATCATGACCGCCATCCTCGCTATCGAGTTGCTGCCTCCCGACCTGGTGATCAAGACCACGAACAGAGCGGCCGCGGCCGGGGAGTCGGAGATCTGGCTCGAACCGGGTGAGGAACTCACGGTAGAGCAGATGCTCTACGCGCTCATGGTGAAGAGCGCGAACGACGCTGCCGTCGCCCTCGCCGAGGCGGCGTCGGGCGATCTCGAGACCTTCGTGCAGGCGATGAACGCGAAGGCGGAGGAGCTTGGCTTGACCAACACCCATTTCGCTAACCCCCACGGCCTCGAGGCGAAGGATCACTACTCGTCGGCGCGCGATCTTGCGGTCCTTTCGTGCTACGCGATGAAGAACGAGTTGTTCCGGAAGCTTGCGGCGACCCCCACGATCAAGATCCCGTGGCAGGGACGCGAGTACGACCGCGTGCTCGAGAACCGCAATGTGCTGGTGGGCGCCGTGCCGTTCATCACAGGCATCAAGACCGGCTACACGGGCAAAGCCGGGTTCTGTCTGGTGGGGTCCGGCGCTCGGGATGGGGTCTCACTGGTGAGCGTGATGCTGGGCGAGAAGGACAAGGGGTCCGTGAACGACGACACTGTGGCATTGCTCGAGTGGGGGTTCGGCCGGTATCGCCAGGTGGACTTGATCGACGAAGGGCTGCCGGTGGCCGAGATGGATGTGCCCTATCACCTTGGGGAGCGGTTGGTCGTCGCCACCGATCGGAAGCTGATGCGCACCCTGTACGACGAAGACGTGGTCACCAAGACGGTCGCCATCCAAGAGAAGCTGGTGCTGCCCGTGACGCAGGGGCAGGCCTTGGGAAAGGTCACGTTCGCTACGGCTGACGGGGTCATAGGCGAAGTCGATCTGATCGCCGCGCGGGCGATCGAAGCACCCACCCTCGGCGTGAAGCTGCGCTACGTGTGGGACCGGATGATCCGATGGCTGGGGAAGGTAGCGTGAGAGCAGTATGATCCTTACTGTTACGCTGAACGCGGCAGTGGACCGCACGCTCACGGTGCCGAACTTCGACGTGGGGTTCCGTCACCGGGCCAGCGGCACCCTCACGCTTGCGGGTGGCAAGGGCATCAACGTAGCGAGGGTGGTGAAGACACTGGGGCAGCCGGTGATCGCCACAGGGTTCGCAGGCGGCCGCACCGGCGACCGCATCATCGCCGACCTCAACCGTGAGGGTATTCTCTCCGACTTCGTGCGTATCGAGGACGTGTCGCGTACCTCTACGGCCGTCCTCGACCCCACCTCGAACCGCACCACCGAGATCAACGAGTACGGGCCCGATATCTCCGCCGAAGAGCTGGAGTTGATGCTCGAGAAGTTGGACTACCTCGTCAAGGCGGCCGATCTGGTCGTGCTGGCGGGCAGTCTCCCGCGCGGCCTGTCTTCCGGGTTCTACGCGGAACTCATCCCCCGTCTCAAGCAGACGTCGGTGCCCGTGCTGTTCGATACCTATGGCGAGGCCCTGCGGCTCGGCGTGCGTGCCGGACCCGACGTGGTCTTCCCGAACCAGGAAGAGGCCGAGATGGTGGTGGGGTACGAGTTCACCTCCAACGAGGACTTCATCCGCGCGGCCGGCAACCTCCGCGAGTTGGGTGCCGTGTCTGTGGTGATCAAGTCGCGTTTGGGCTGCGTCGCCCAGGTAGAAGAGGGAGAGACCGTCCGTACCCTCATGGGCAAAGCGCCGCAGGTGGAGGCCGTTTCGACCGTAGGATCTGGTGATTCGATGGTGGGCGGGTACGCCGCACGCCTGCTCGAAGGCGCTCCCCCCGAGGAGTGCATCCGATTCGGACTCGCCTGTGCAGCCGCCAATGCCTTGCGGCTTGGCGCCGGGGTGCTCGATCCCGAAGACGCCCGCCGTCTGGCTCCCGGCGTGGATGTAGAGGAGGTCACGCCGGTATGACGTTCGATGAGACCCTGCGCAAGGTCCTGGTGCTCGATTTTGGGGGCCAGTACGCGCAGCTGATAGCCCGACGCATCCGGGAGTGCCGCGTGTACTCCGAGCTGGTGCCCTACGACACGCCCGTCGAGGTGTTGCGAGCCCTGGACCCCGCGGGCATCGTGCTTTCCGGTGGACCGCGAAGCGTCAACGAAGCCGGAGCGCCCACGCTCGATCCGGCGGTGCTCGAGCTCGGGGTGCCGGTGCTGGGCATCTGCTACGGGCTGCAGTTGCTCACGAAGCTGAGCGGCGGCGTCGTGGCCCGCACCGACCGGGCGGAGTACGGCGGCATGGACATCGAGGTGGTGGCGGACAGCCCGCTGTTCCACGACCTACCCCGCGAGCAGCCCTCGTGGATGAGCCACGGCGACGCGGTGCTCGAGACACCGCCCGGGTTCACGCTCACCGCGCGCAGCAGGAGCCTCCCGGTGGCCGCGGTGGAGGACACGGCACGGCGGCTCTACGGCGTGCAGTTCCACCCCGAGGTGCGTCACACCCAGTACGGGCAGGACATCCTCAAGAACTTTCTCTATCGCATATGCGACATCGCGGCGGTCTGGACGCCTGTGTCCATCATCGAGGAGTCGGTGTCGCGGATCCAAGCGCAGGTGGGTGACGGGCGGGTGGTGTGCGGGCTCTCCGGCGGTGTGGATTCCGCGGTGGCCGCGCTCCTTGCATACAAGGCGGTGGGCGATCGACTCACCTGCATCTTCGTCGACCATGGTCTGATGAGGAAAGGGGAGGGCGAGGAGGTGGAGAACGCTTTCGGGCGTCACTTCCACGTTCCCTTGATCCACGTACGTGCCCAGGAGCGGTTCCTCACCAAGCTCGCCGGCGTCGAGGACCCCGAGACCAAGCGCAAGATCATTGGCGAGGAGTTCATCCGCACGTTCGAAGAAGAGGCGCGCGGGTTGGACGGCGCACGTTTCCTGGTGCAGGGCACCCTCTACTCCGACGTCATCGAGTCGGGTACCCGCGACGCGGCCAAGATCAAGTCGCACCACAACGTGGGCGGTCTGCCCGAACACATGGACTTCGACCTCGTCGAGCCGCTTCGCATGCTCTTCAAAGACGAGGTGCGCGTGGTGGGTGAGGAGCTTGGTCTGCCCGACGCGATGGTGTGGCGGCAGCCCTTCCCGGGCCCCGGTCTGGCCATACGTATCATCGGCGACGTCACCGAGGAGCGTCTGCATATCCTCCGAGAAGCCGACGCCATCCTCCTCGAAGAAGTGCGGCGCGCCGGTCTGTACCGGGAACTGTGGCAGTCGTTCGCTGTGCTTCCCGCTATCCGCAGTGTTGGCGTCATGGGTGATGAGCGCACCTACGCGTACCCCATCGTGATCCGCGCGGTCACGTCCGAAGACGCGATGACCGCCGACTGGGCCAGGCTTCCCTACGACCTCCTCGAGCGCATCTCGAGCAGGGTGATCAACGAGGTGCCCGGCGTCAATCGCGTCGCCCTGGACGTATCAAGCAAACCCCCCTCCACCATCGAATGGGAGTAGAAGACCGTATGCCCGAAGACGACCAGACGTCGTCCGCCGAGGAGCCTCAAGAGAGCCTCGACAACGATGCCATGACGCAGCCCGCCGAGGAGTCCCTGGCTTCGGACATGGGCGTGCCGCAGCGCGACGAGCCGCGGCGACGAAGCACGAACGATGAAGTCGAGCTCATCCACCGCCACGCGTTCCTGGCCGCGGCCACCGCCTCGGGCATGAAGGCCGAGGAGATCCGTATCCTCGACGTGCACGAGCTGGTGCCCTACACCGACTTCTTGGTGATCTGCAACGGCCGCAGCGTGCGGCAGACCAGGCGTATCGCCGAGGAGATCGGCTTCAAGCTCAAGTCTGAGCTGGAACGTGTTCCGAAGCAGGTCGAAGGGCAGGCATCAGGAGAGTGGGTGCTGATGGACTACCTCGACTTCATCGTGCACGTCTTCACACCGGAAGCCCGCGAGTTCTACCGGCTCGACGTCCTCTGGAAGGAAGCCCCGAGGGAAGTGCTCGAGTAGAACCGACTCGGGTTGCCGTGGCTGCCGGGGCGCGAGCGCCGGGGGCGCCGGTGGGCGGGCGCCCCTCAACGGGCCCGGCGGGGGCGCCGGGGTTCCCTCTTCGTGGGTCAACGCTTCGGCGGCACGAGTGCTTTGACCCAGCCGCGCACGGTGGGATCGGTCGCGGCCAGCTGTACCAGTTGCTCCAGCCCTTCGGCGAGGGGCATCTCCATCACCTTCGCGTAGCGAGTGAGGATCTTACCGGTGACCGCCTCGGGTAGGAGGTTGGTCAGCTTCTCGTCGAGTCTCTCGCCGTCGGCTTGGAGGAGCACGTCGCGGAGGCCTGCCGCTAGGTCGCGTTCCTCCGTTGCGGGCTCCGGCAGGGGTGGAGCGGGGCTTGGGGCGGCGCTCGGATCGGCAGGTGTTCCGGGCTTCGGCCCGGCGGCGGCCTCCGCGGGCCGAGAGGGGGCGACCGGGCTGCGTGCAGCGTCGGCCCCGTCGTCCTCCCCGCCCCGGAATCCCCCGGTCGAAGCGCTCATGTACTCCTTCACGAGTACGGGCAACATCCCGATGAACGACTTCAGGCCCTGGTCGCCTGTGAGCACCACGTGGTCGACTCCTTGGAACGCCTGGGCTCCGGCCCGTACGATCTCGGGCTGCACCTCGAGCATGCGCAGCTTGACCGAGGAGTCTGTCAGGGCGTTGATGGCTTCGGCCTCCTTCATCTGGCCCTCGGCGCGGGCCAGGGCCACCTCTCGCACCTGGGTGCCCTCGGCCCGGGCCTGAGCCTCCGCGGCTTCGGCGGCGGCCATCCCCTCGAGCTTGATTGCCTCGGCTTTCGCTTCGGCCATGCGGATCGCCTTGTCTCTCTCGGCCTCCGCGGTGATCCGGATGCGGTGAGCTTCGGCCTCGGCGGGCTTCTTCACCTCAGCCACCAGCTCTTCTTCGCGTTTGGTCGCCGTTAAGCGAGCCACGTGGGTCTCGGTCTCGACAACCTGCCGGCGCGCCTCGGCCTCAGCCAGGGGACCGGCTTGGCCGGCGCGCATGTCGGCGGCGCTGGTCTGCTGGAGGATCTCGGCGTTCAGCAGGTCGCTCTTCTGCCTGGCCTGAGCCCTCTCGCGGGCGGTGCGCTGGTTCTCTTGCTCGATGGCCAGGTCGGCGATGAAGCGGGCGGTCTCGGCCTCGCGGCGCACTTCTTGGACGCGGGGTACGCCCAGGTTCTGGATGTACTCCTGGTCGTCCGTGATCTCCTTGACGTTCATGACGTCGATGACCAGCCCCATCGAGCGGAGGTCCTCAGCCGCCACCGCCTGCACCTGCTTCGTGAACTCGGTGCGGTCCTCAATGATCCGCTCGACAGTCATCGTGCCGATGATGGCGCGCAGTGAGCCTTCCAGGATCTCGTTGATGCTCTGCACCAAGGCCTTGTCGTCCCAGGAGAGGAAGCGGGTGGCCGCGGCGTTGATCTCCTCGATGGTGTTGCCGATGCGCACGTTGGCGGTCGCCCCGACGGTGATGGGAACCTTGTTGGAAGTCGGTACCGAGCGGACCGTCACCGGCAACTGCATAGCCTCCAGGGAAAGGCGGCTGGCCCGCTGCACCAGGGGCCAGATGAACGTGCCTCCCCCGGTCACGACCTTGAGGGCGCCTTCTCCCAGCCCGGCCGTCTCAGGATGTCCGATCTGCTTCTTGCGGGTGCCGCTGATGATCAAGGCCTCGTTGGGGCCAACGACCTTGTACCGGCTGCGCACCGCCAGAACGAAGAGCAGCAAGGCCGCCGCGATGAGCAACAGGATCACCAGGACTCCCGCCAGCCTTCCCAAGTCGAGCAAATCAGCCATCGTCGCTCCTCTCGATACGTTCGACTTCGACATCGCGGGCCGAATCGGCCCGCACGACCCTCACTCGGTCACCCGCCGCGACACGGTCGCTCGTGTGCGCGAGGAGCTCCGCGCATACCCCTGAGCGCGCCCACGAAGGTGATGAACCCCAAACCTATACCCCAACCACCGACCACCCTGGAGACGCCCCCATGATCAAGGAGAGTGCTCCCCCAAGGCGAACAGTAGGACGCCCAGACCGATGGCCGGGAAGGTGCCCTCGCCGCCGAAGTCGAGGAAGTCGAAGAGGTCCCCGATCTCCCCGAACACCAGGGAGGCCAGTACCCAGATGAACGCTACCAGGGCGAGGACGAGGTAGAAGGCCAGAAACACTAGAACGGTCATCTGGTCGGTGAGCGCTTCGAAGCGCGCCTCCTGGCCGAACAGCTCGAATACGAGACGGAGCAGGTCCATAGGCCCCCTTGGCTGTGGCGTGACCGGTCACGCCTTCGAGGTGTGCTAGACAATCCGCTCTCGGACGTGAGAAGTCAAGCCTTCCGGCATGCGGCGCCTCTTCGGGTGCCCGTCTTGTCCGGCCCGCCGCTCGGTTGCACGCCCCAGAGCGAGCCGGTATACTCCGTCTCCGTTCGACGTGGGGGTATAGCTCAGCTGGGAGAGCGCGACGCTGGCAGCGTTGAGGCCAGGGGTTCGAGTCCCCTTACCTCCACCATAAGTCTCTTACTCAAACCATGAGCAAGAGAAAAGGCCCCTTGGCCACAGGTACGATGGTTTGAGACGTTTGATTTTGGAAAGAGCCCGCTCGATTGAGTGGGCTCTTTCGCGTTCAGGGGATTCTCCGAGTGCTCGCCGGGGTAGGCAGAACGTAGCTCCGGCCCGAGCAGCATGTCGAAAGGGGGCGCGAGTTCTGGAACCAAGGTGGTGTCGGAGTTGACGAGGATTCGCTTGAAGAAGGCCTGGTTGAACTGTTTCTTGATATGAGCAGGTGCCGTCTTGTACGCGAGGGCGCAATCCACGGTCAGATCGAGCGCGTCCTGGAGATTGCGGGCGACGACGTCGAACTGGACGTTACTGGCGTCGAGCTTGCCCGTTATCTCGAGAAGCCCTGTTGCGATCCGATCCTGCTCCCGTTTGAGCAACTCGATCGGAATGGCTCCCTCGTAGTGCGCATGCATGAGCTTCTCGCGCTGCCGCTCCAACTTCTCGCGCTGCCGCCGGAGATCGCTGAGTTCGACCTCTGAGTCTGCTCGGGCGGTCTTCAGCTCCTCGGTGAGCAAGGCCTCGACTTTGAGCCGGAAATCAGGATCGAGTGCAATCTGCGAGTAGTGCTCTTCGATGCGCACTTCTACCTCGTCGATGAGAACGGCTTTCTGAAGGCAGTCGTTACGTTTGCTGTGCCGACCCGAGCACATGAAGTATGGGTAGTAGGCACCGGAGCGGGACTTGGATATCTGCACGAGCAGCCTTGACCCGCAGGCCCCGCAGAAGACGGTACCCTTCAGGAAATGAGGATGGTCTCGGGTACGCTCTCCGTTGACGTGGGAGGCGAGGGTGTCTTGGACGGCCTGCCAGGTGCGCTCATCGATGAGCGGCTCGTGTTTACCGGGGTGCAAGGCACCTTTGAACGGCACGCACCCCTTGTAGTAGGGGTTCAGGAGCAGCTTGTTCAGTTTGGGCGCGGTGATAGGCACGGACGGGATGCGCGGAGTGCCCAGGGTCGTTAGTCCACGGTCGGCCAGGTGTTCGGCCAGAGCGGCCACCGTCCACTCGCCGCTGGCGTAGAGCGAGAAAGCCAGACGAATGAGTGGTGCCCGCTCCTCGTCGATCGCAACGGTTCGCATCTCACGGCCTTCGCTGTCCGTCGTGCGGATGTTGCGATAACCCAGCGGCGCTCGACTAACCGTGCCACCACCACGAACCTTCTGAGTCATTCCCTTGGTGACCTCGTTGGCGAGGTTCCGGGAGTAAAACTCGGCGATCGATGACATGATGCCGTGCAGCAGCATGCCGGACGGAGTCTGGTCGATGCTCTCGGTGGTGGAGACCAATCTGACACCGGCCTTGTCGAGAGCCTTATTGATCTCCACGTCGTCAGCCCGATTGCGGGCCAGGCGGTCGACCTTATGAACGATGACGTAGTCGACCTGGTTCTCCGAGACGTAGTCGAGCATGCCCTGTAGCTCAGGACGGTTAGTGGTCTTGGCGGACGCGCCACGGTCGACGAACTCTTTGACGACGATCGCGCCCAGGGATGCGGCCTTACGTTTGTTGGCGTCGCGCTGTGCCGGAATAGAGAAGCCCTCGGCTTCGCCGCCCCGGTAGGCTTGTTCCCGCGTTGAAACGCGCAGGTAGGAGACGGCGACCTTGGGCGTCAGGCCCTCGGCCAGCATCTCCGCGAGCGGCGCAATTGCTGCTGTCGGTGGGTTCATGGAAAGGCTCTCCTCGTTTACCTCCTCCATGGTGTACCTCTGTTCGCCGAAATCATCAAGGACTTTCGAGGCGCCGCCCCCGTTGGGGATTTCTCCGGTCACGGCTGATGGGTCTTCTTCACTCGGCACGGTTGCTCTCCGCCTCTGCCCGCGCCGTAGTGACGAAGGGGGCTCCGCGCCGCAACAGCCCTTCAAGTTCGTCGAGCGTGATGACCGTGAACAACCGGGCGCTGATGGCATCGTGTCCGTCCAAGTGGGACACGAGAGTCTCCTTGCGGCGTCCGGTCGGCACGATCCAGACCACTGCCGGGAACAGGCCAAGTCGTCGCTGCTCGACGCCACTCTGCCGGTAAGCTTGATAGTTTTGGCAGGCTCTCACGACGCGCGATGGCGGTTCGGTCGCCAGGTCGACTTCGAAGAACCAGTGGTCTTCGAACTTCTCTGTTGCAGTGACAGCGGCCAGGTCCGGCTTGAGCCGCACGGTGCCGCCTCCTGGGCCGCTGTAGGGCCGCCAGCAGGCCGGTTCGTGCTGGACGCCCAGGAGGGTCACCTCACCCCTGTTGGCGATCTCACGCAACCGAAGGGAAACCTCGGCGACGGCCAGAGTGTGCTCGAGGAAGGTGGTTGACGGTTCACGTTGGCGCTGACGCCGAGGCAGTCCGTCTACGTCGTTCGCCCGCTGCAGCAGTCGGGCTCCGATATGTCCAAGACTCCAGACGTAAGATCCAGATCCGGCGCGCACACCGCCGATCCTGCGCTCCAGTGCGACCAGCAGCCGCAGACTCCGAAGCTTGTAGAGTGCTCTGTTGGCCGAACGCAGGGCTGCGGTTTCAGTCGGCTTGTCGCCGAAATGCAAGCGACAGATCTGCCGCGTAGTCAGGAATCGGTGTGTAGCTAATGAGACGAGGATCTGCAGATCACGATCGGCAAGGCTCGCTCGAATGTCCTCCAGCCTTCGGCGGCTGACTCGCTGCCCGCTCATGTCGCCGCCCTCCCGGGGGATGTAGAACTCCACCACTGAGGTGGGGGAGGAGTCTTATCCCTTACTGCGGCGTGCCGCGCCCGCTGCCCGCTCTTCTGGCCGATCCTGGTAATCGCGATACGTCGCTCGGCACGACACCTACCCCGCCAGAAAGGCGCGCTCATGATCGCCTCCGAGGCCGACGTCCAACCTGCTCACCGTCTTCCCGTGCGGGGGTTCTTTCGCTCGCAAGACCGATGGCATGAAGTACGTCAGCCTCGACCTGTTCAACCGGCCGACCGAAGGCTTCGGCACTTGCGGCCTTGAGCTCTGCCGGATCGGATATCGCGGCTGACGCAGGCATCGTTTGTCCGGAGATCCATCCGGTGGAATGGCCTCGGTCCATGAGGTGGGCGTAGATGCCATAACGAGGCAACAGCATGAAGTCGCTTGCCACGAGATTCGGCGCCATCGCGGCCATGTCGTGGGCGTCTCCGGCGTTCAGACCAAAGACGATCTTGTTCCGAGCGTTGGCATCGACCCCAGCTCGGAGCGTCGGTGGCAGTTGGTTGCGGTACTGATGGGCGATCGTGAACCCTACGCCGAGTCCTCGTGCCTGGGAGAGCGCGTCGGCCAGATCGGTCGGCAGGGTTAGGTAGTCTTGGACTTCGTCGATGAACACGCTGACGAGGTAGCGTCGCTCGGGCGGCAGCTTGGCGCGGGCGAGGATGAGCGGCCAGAGCTGGGCCACGACCAGGGAGCCGAGGAGTCGTGCGCCCTCCGAGCCGATCAGACCCTTGTTCAGGGAGACCAGCACGATGCGTTGCTTCGTGAAGAGATCGTTCATTTCGAAGAGTGGCTCGGTCTGCCCGAGAACCGAGCGCAGCGCCGGGCGCAGCAGAAACTGGCGCAGCTTATTCATTACCGGTGCGATCGCTTGGGCGCGCTGTCCCACCGACATGGCCTCATACGCCGCCCAGAACGGGCCGAGTCCGACTCGGTCGGTGATGCCAGCGGTGAGCTTGCGCCTGAAGTGAGCGTCGGTCAGGAGTGTGGGCAACCAGACCAACGACGACTGTGGATACTGCGCCAAGGTCAGCAGGGCGCTCGTTAGGATGTCCTGTGTTCGCGGTCCCCACGAGTCTGCGAACAACTCCTTGAATACCGCCAGCACGCTATCGGCAACCAGTGCCGGGTTCTGGCGTTTCCCTGCGAGTGGGTTGAGCCCTACCGGACGGGGGTCGGCCGGATCGATAACGACCACATCACCTCGCCGTGACTCCGGGATTCGGGCCAGCACGTCGCAGGTCAGATCGCTCTTTGGATCAATCAGTAGCACCCCGCGTCCGGCGGCGATGTCGGCGCAGATGATGTTGAGCATGGCATTGGACTTGCCGGAGCCGGTTGGTCCGAGCAGCACCGTGTGCTGCAGCGAGTCTCTGACCGATACTCCGAGTCGGACGGTCTCTCCGGCTGCCGAGGAGACCGCAAAGGGTCGGTCTGAGTCGCGCAGGCCCGGAGCAGGTGGGAGTACCTTGGGGTGCATTCCGCCCACGCCGGGTAGCGTCCCCTCTCCGAGCGGCCAGCCCATCAAAGAAACGAGTTCTGGCGCGGAGAGCGTGAGCGGCCAGCGCCACGGTCGGCGCGCAGCGCTCAGGGCCATTGGCGACTCCCTGCTTGCTCGGAGATGCGCACCGGCAGATTCGGCAACCTTTAATCCACCGATGAGATTGGAGATGAGGTGGCGCTCTCGCCCTGGTGTGTCGGCGGTGGCTCCGATGCGGATGATGGCCTTGAAGCCGTGTGTCTTCACGCGGGCTTTCATGCTGGCTCTGGTCTCAGACGAGGCCGGGCGGACCGCACCCGAGATCAGCTGGAGCCAGGTTGCTCGGGGATCGTCCAGTCGGTCTGAAAGCATGGCCGGGGCGACACGTGGGCCGAGCGCCACTTGGAGGACAAGCTCCCCGTGCCCTGTCTTGGCAGCCGCCAGACCCGCCAATACGGAGCGCACCGCCGCCATAACCCTATCGGTGGAGAGTGCCAACGAATGGTGGCTGACGCGCACCCGCGCCGCCGAGTTCACCTGGAATCGGCGGGTCTTCGCCGACAACCTCACGCCGTCGACATGTGAGGTCATGAGCTGCTTCATCGCCGACGTCTGAACGTCGGCGCAACCAATGAGATAGTGGATGCCTTTGGAGTCGCTGCGTGCCTCCCAGATAACGGTTCCGAGAGTTCGGTCGGCCGCTAGGCGACCGAGCAGTTCAAGGGCCACTTCTGGATCAAAGGGCCGGGGCCACGAGACCTCTCGCCAGACCAAGGTTCGGTTACGCCGATTCATCATGATCTCCAGAGGCAGGCTTCTCGGTGTGCTCCTGCTCTGCCTCGGCCTCATCAGCGGCCTGGTGCAGGGCCAGGGCTAGGAAGGCCCGGCTCAGCTTGCGCGCATCCAGCTTCTCATTCGGTTCGGGCAGGATCCAGACCCGGTTCGATGTGGTCGGGCGTCCCTGCTTCTTCTTACGTCTACTCATGTCGTCGGACCTCCTTTCTAAGCTAGCCGTGCGTTCTCTCATGTGCCGATCGTTCAGTTCGGATGATCGGTCTACCATCTGCGCCACTGCCACCACCGCAGAAGGATGGCTGCGCCTGCGATAATTGCGCCGGCGATGGCCAGCACGCACCAGATCTCGAGCAGCAGTCTCACGCTCAACCACAGTGCGAGTGTCGCGCCGAGGATCGTCAATGAAGCGCGCCACAGCTTCGTGGCCAATCCTCCTGGCTCGTCGGCCATGATCAACACCACCCTTCACGATCGAACCCTCGTCGCGGGTGAATCCGGGACCGGATACCCCGGTATGTCGATATCTGAGGCGATCTGGTCGCCCCACACGTCCCAACCGGGTCGGGGCCTGCGGGCGAACAGTTCGAGGTAGGGTCCAGGGGAGACACGCTCGATGACGGCGTACTGCTCTTCAGGCTTATGAGAGTGGTCCTGGAGCGGTGCGAACATCCATGTCGGCTGCGCGCGGAAGAGTACCGGCGCCTTCCCGCGAGTCCCAAGCAGAACGTGCTCGGTCGCGTTGCGTAGGTACTGGCCGAGCGTGAAACGCGGCTTGATCCACGTCAGCGGACTGCGGGGTGTGAAGCCCCACGCTTCCAGCACATCGTAGCCGTGTCTGAGGGTCGCATTCGTCACCCAGAGCCAGCAATGGCTCGATTCGGGATCGGCCAGCTCAGCTATCGGTATAGCCTTTATCTGATCAAGCGTCATCAGGTTGTAGTGACGCTCGGCTCCGAGCGAGTTTCTTCCTTTTTGCAGCACGTCCCATGGCGGGTCGGCCATGATCGTGCGGTAGAGTTTGTTGTTCAAGTGTTGACCTCCTTCCTTCACGACGGCGAAGAGTCGTGTGCGGGTTCGCCGTTCTGCCCTCTATTGCACACCTTCGAGGCCGCAGAACCTAGGCCCGAGCCCGGTACTCCTCGGACCGACCAGACAGGCCAACGCCGTAGTTGGCTAACGTACTGGGGTGGCATAAAACGTTGTTGTGCTTTTGTCAACGGTGCTCCGCATCGACCGTGTTGCGTGCTTCCTGGGATGCACGAAACGACTCCAGGATCAGCTCCTTGCGGGCCTCGTGAGCGCGTCCCTGCAACCAAGCTGCGTGCTGAAGGGCCAGGACCTCCAAGCGCTGCTGGGCCTGCGCCAGCCCGCGTTCGATCCGCTGTAGCCTTGCTTGGTGTTGACGGTTCCGCCAGTCCCTGATCTCGGCCACTGCCAGAGAGCCCAACATAGCTAGACCTCCCGCGACCAGAACGAATCCGATGAGTTCACGCATCGTTACCACCTCGCGATCGTCTGGGCCGCGCCGAGTGCGTAGGCGTCGACAATGTGCTGGTAGCGCGACGCGCCCAAAGGGGCGATCTGGATGAGGTGCTCTTCCAGAGCACTGAGCGCTCCGGCGTTCTGCAGGGCGGTGTCTGTCAGCAGTGCGCGTACCTGCTCGCGGGTGTTTACTACCAGGCCTTGGGTGACGACTCGCTCGATCTCACGCGTCGCCTGGCGCTGCATAGGCCTGCTCATCTGCTCCAGCGACCGCGGTGAGAGTCCGTTGCCGGACAATGGCACCAGTTTGCTGCTCATGATTCTGTATCCTTTCTCTTGGAGGATGTCGGACGGGTGGTCCGCCTGATTCAGAGTGTGCGCCACCGGGATGGGCGTCTGAACGGTCAATCCTTGGGTGTTTGCTGGGTACGTTTCCCCGGAGGAAAAAGAGGCTATGGAGACTCAGATCACGCCGCCCTCAGTAGAAGCCATCGTCAAAGCACTGCGACCGATTCTGACCAAGGGACTTCCCGTACGCCCCGAGTTTGGCGACGAGACGTTGCTCGGGCTCCGGGGCGTCGTCGCCCGCAGCGTAGACCCGAGTGATCGCCTCAATCGCGTGAAGGCGCTCGACGGACTCATCAGGAACCAACTCGTTTACTATCCGGATGACGAACTGAGTGAGGCGGCGCGTGTCCTGTTTGGTCTCGCTCCCGGCAGTCGGGGCAAGAACCTAACTGCTAGGCGCTTTCAGGCGGCGAGTGAGACGGGCTATGAGACGGATCACTTCCGCAAGCACATCGAGCCGAAGATACTCAAGATGCTGGCCTGGCAGCTCCATCAAGATTCGCAGAACTACATCCCCAGGTCGCGCGCTGTTCCGCCACCGCTAGAGTCCTCCGGTGACACTCCTGTCATCACGAAAGGAGACGTCTCTTCCAAGGAGGCTGCCGAACATGAGGAACTCCTGTCGCGCCTCTGGGCGCACGTCTATGCGCTGCGGGCCGAGATCCTGCGGGTCGAACGGCTCAAGGGCTGGCCCTACGACGCCACGGAGCCATCTCTCAGTGAGAAGATGCTGGAGGAGGCTGTAGCTGTACGCGACTCTGAAGTACGCGAAGTCAAGGTACTTGTCCAACGATACATCGACACCTACGGTCAGGGCATCACCCATGGTGAGGCGGAGTTCAACGCCGAGGGGCTGCTCCGGCTTGCCGGATGGAACCGCGATATCTGATTCGATGATGTTGCCATCTACCAGAGGAGGCTTCCGCCCTCCTGGGCTGCAAGGGCCCCCGACCTGGCTTGCCGCAGCCGAAGGACTTAACTGGAGATGTGACCAGATGCATGGGTATGCATCTGGTGTAACAATTATGCAAGTGGTAGAATATTAGATAGTTTCAGCGCCTATCCGACAGCAATACTGATGGTAAGTTCATCGGGCACGCGGGGGCGATACCATGCTTCTGTCCGTGGCCGGTAGTAGAGTAGGAGGGCGCTGGGGGTAGTCGAGACCCTTTTCTCGATCTAAACGGAGATAGAGCACGACACATGGCCAGAGTGAGCAGTGCAGCAGGAACAACACAGCTAACGATTCACAGGGTGGTGATGTGGTAGTGGCTCTCAAGAAATCAGACCTGTGTGGCTCGGTCTGGAAGAGCTGCGATGAGTTGAGGGGCAATCCGGAACCATTAAGTATCCCGGGGTGTAGATGAGCCTCACCGCCTATCAGGCGAAGTACTACGCCCATGAACTTCAACGTTCGTACGCGAACGATCACGTTGGCAAACTCGCAGGCCTCCTCTTCGACGCCCAGGTGGAACCGAAGCCGCATCAGATCGATGCGGCCCTCTTTGCATTACAAACCCCGTACCTCCCCGGTGTTGTCCTCGCCGACGAAGTGGGCCTTGGCAAGACCATCGAGGCGGGCATCGTCATCACTCAGTACTGGGCAGAGCGCAGGCGCCGAATCCTGATCATTGCGCCGTCAAGCCTCCGCCAACAGTGGCAACAGGAGCTGCTTGAGAAGTTCCTGATCCCCAGCCAGCTACTGGATCCCAAGCTCAAGGGAGAACAGCTCGCGCGCACTGCCGAACAGGGCGCTGGAGTGCTGATCTGCTCCTACGACTTCGCGCTGCGTCATGAAGCCAGCCTGCTGCGCCAATGGGACTTAGTCATCTGCGATGAGGCCCATCGCCTGCGCAACTTCTACACAGGGCGCAACAAGGCTCCAGAGGCCATCAGCCATATCGTTCGTGAAGCTCACAAGACCCTGCTAGTCACGGCGACCCCTCTACAGAACCGCCTCGAAGAGGTCTACGGCCTCGTCAGCGTGTTTGACCCCGACTACTTCTACTCGCTGGATGCTTTCCGTGAGCGCTACGTCAAGACTAAGGGTATCGGCGACAACGACGACCTGGTCGAACGTGTGGCTGCTATCAGCAAGCGCACGTTGCGCAGGGATGCCGACAAGTACATCCACTTCACTAAGCGCCTGCCACTCACCGTGGAGTTCACCCCGAGCTCCGAGGAGATCGAACTCTACGAGAAGGTCAACGACTACCTGCAACGCGAAGACCTGTTCGCATTCGCCAACTCCCAGCGCCACCTCACGACGCTGATTATCCGCAAGCGCCTCGGCTCATCCTCCTACGCCGTTTCCAGCACCCTGGCGAAGATTGCCGACCGGCTCGAAGCAGAGCTGCATGCCGGTGTCCGTCGTGACAGCCGGGGCGGGTTCATCATGGCCGACTTGATGGACGATGACCTTACGGGTGAAGAACTTGAGGAACTGCAAGAAGGCGGCGTACCGGCTGCAGAGAGTGCCCGGTTCGGTCCCGATGCAGGCGAGCATCTGAACAACAACACGCTCGAAGCCATGCGGGCTGAGGTTGAAGAGCTGCGCGGCTACGCCGACCTGGCCCGGTCCATCACGGTCAACCAGAAGGCCGTGAAACTCAACGAAGCTCTCGACAAGGGCTTTGAACGCCTACGTGAACTCGGCGCACCGGAGAAGGCGATCATCTTCACCGACTCCACTAAGACCCAGGAGTACATCGCCCGCTCGCTCAGTGAGGCTGGACGCGGTGAGGGCCTGGTCCTATTCAACGGCTCCAACAGTTCGCCCGAAAGCAACGAGATCTACAGGAACTGGTTGGAAGCCAACAAGGATGGCGACATCATCACTGGCATTCCGGCAGCCGACCGCCGCAAGGCGCTCGTGGACTACTTCCGCGATCGCGGCACCGCTATGATTGCCACCGAAGCCGCTGCCGAAGGTATCAACCTACAGTTCTGCTCGATGGTCGTGAACTATGACCTGCCGTGGAACCCGCAACGCGTGGAACAGCGTATCGGTCGTGCCCACCGCTTCGGCCAGAAGTACGACGTCGTGGTCGTGAACTTCTCCAACAAGGGCAACGTGGCTGAGGCCCGCATTCTTGAATTGCTAGCAACCAAGTTCCACCTGTTCGAGTCCGTCTTCGGTGCTAGTGATGAAGTGCTCGGTGCAATCGAGGATGGCTTCGATTTCGAGAAGATTATCAACAGCATACTCAGCACTTCTCGCAGTGATGCTGAAATTGACCGAGCGTTCAAAGCACTAGAAGAGCAGTATGCCACCGAGATCAGCGCCGAAATGGCTGCCGCCAAGGCCAAGGTGTTCGACAACCTTGACCCCAACGTGCAAGACCGCCTGAAGGCTTACGACTCACAGTCCGGCGAGGTACTCAACAAGTTCGAGCGACTACTGCTGGCAGTCACCAAGCTCCAGCTCGACCCTTTCGCAACATTCGAGGGCAATGGCCGCCATTTTGTGCTCAATGAGGCCCCGGTCAAAGATGCCAAGACGGGCCGTTACTACTTCAAGTCAGAGCCACTCGACAATGCTCACCAGTACCGCTTCGACAGTGATCTCGCCCGCTACGTCATGGAGTCATCTAAGCCCGAATCCACCGGTCCCCCTCCGAAACCCCCGTCCCACCAGCCCAGAAAGGCATCATTGGAGTTCGCGGTGGCCGCGTGACCGCTTCCTCCGGCCGGGAGCGCCAGGATCAAGTCTGT
>Ga0180009_10000327_pt1 | contig 67609 bp, 62 predicted proteins | sample OS_PC_MetaG_FD_123537 | JGI IMG/M metagenome (GOLD analysis project Ga0180009, IMG submission 123537) | Groundwater microbial communities from the Aspo Hard Rock Laboratory (HRL) deep subsurface site, Sweden - OS_PC_MetaG | ecosystem: Environmental > Aquatic > Deep subsurface > Groundwater... | reverse complement strand
TTCAGGAGGTCTAGTATCCAGACCTTCTGATACTAATCATTTAGAAATATTAAATTTTGAGGACGGCGATTCCTCCCAAAACTTAAAAGTTTGGGTATCCTCACCGTTGATGTAATGAAAAAAATAAAAATTTTAATTGAGGGGATGCATTGTGCTAGCTGTGCAAATAATGTTGAGAAAAGCTTAAAAAAAGTTCCAGGAGTAAAAGAAGTCAGCGTTAGTATTATTGGAAAAAAAGCTTTTGTTGAGATAGATGAAAAAATAAACCAAGAAGAGCTTAAAAAAGCTGTTTTACGTGCAGGCTATAAAGTAACAAGCATAGAATAAAAATTCTTTTATTGGATAATATAATGAAAAACATAAACTTAAGTGAACACAACCACCAAAAACCACCAGAAGATAAAGAAATTTTAGAGTGGAAAAAAAGACTTATTTATAGTTGTATCTTTGCAATTCCAATTACAATAATTATGATTCTAATGAGGGTTTTTGATCTTATGTTTTTATCAGAACAGATGTTAATCTTGATTCTTTTAATTTTAAGTTTTCCTGTTATTTTTATATTTGGATTTTCAACTTTAAAATCAGGATTAAGAGGACTTTTTACATTTTACTTTAATATGGATTCTTTAATTGCTCTAGGAACGATTATTGCTTATTTAACAGGAATTTTAACTTTTTTTATGAAAATAAATGACTATTCTGGAGTTTCTGCTATGATTATGACTATTTTTATTATTGGAAAATATATTGAAGCTCAAGCAAGAGGAAAAGCAACTCAAGAAATAAAAAAACTAATTGAACTTGGTGCAAAAAATGCAACTGTAATAAGAAAAGGCAAAGAAATTGAAATTTCTATTTCCGAAGTAGTTGTTGGAGACATAATTGTTGTCAAACCAGGAGAAAAAATACCAACAGATGGCATTGTTGTTAAAGGAGAGAGTGCAGTTGATGAATCAATGGTTACTGGAGAGAGTATGTCTGTTGATAAATTAAAAGGAAGTCTTGTAATCGGAGCAACAATAAACCAGGATGGAATTCTTTATATTAAGGCAACAAAAATAGGAAAAGACACTTTTTTGTCTCATATTATTGATCTAGTTGAAGAAGCACAAGGAACAAAAGTTCCAATTCAAAAACTTGCAGATAAAATTACAGGAGTCTTTGTTCCAATAATATTAATTTTAGCTGTTTTAACTTTTATTGGATGGTTTTATTTTAATGGAGAGGTCGGAAGAGCCATAGGGGTTGCCATTTCTGTCTTAGTTATTGCGTGTCCTTGTGCACTAGGATTAGCTGTGCCAATTGCTTTGACTGTTGGAAGTGGTATGGGCGCAAAAAAAGGAATTTTAATAAGAAAAGGTGAGGCAATTCAGACAATGAAAAAAGTAAAGATAGTTATGTTTGATAAAACAGGAACAATAACAAAAGGAAAACCAGAAGTAAAGGAAATATATAGCAAGGTTAAAGAAAATTATTTATTAGAAATAGCTGGAAGTTTAGAAAAATTAAGTGAGCATCCTTTATCTAAAGCAATTGTTAATAAAGCTAATTTAAAAAAATATAAGAGAGTTAAAGGATTTAAGATTTTAAGAGGAAGAGGAGTTGAAGGAAAGATTGGAAGTAAACAAATTATTATTGGAAATACTTCTTTAATGAAAGAAAAAAAGATTAATTTAAATGAATTAAATAAAAAAATAGAAGAATTTGAAGACAAAGGATATACTACAGTAGTTGTTTCTGAAAAAAATAAAGCTCTTGGAATTATTGGAGTTGCAGATTCTGTAAAAGAAGATTCTAAAAGGGCAATTTCAATTTTAAATTCACAAGGATACAGGACAGTAATGATTACAGGAGATAATGAAAGAACAGCTAGAGCAATTGCAAAAGAAGTAGGAATAAAAGAAGTAATCTCCAATGTTCTTCCAGAAGACAAGGCAAAAAAAGTAATGGAAATGCAAAGACGTGCAATGGTTGCTTTTGTAGGAGATGGAGTGAATGATGCTCCGGCATTAAAGCAGTCTAATGTTGGAATTTCTATGGGAACTGGAACAGATATTGCAATAGAAGCAGGAGATTTGGTTTTAGCAAGAGGCTCTTTAATGGGAGTTGTTGGGGCAATAAATCTCAGTAAAGCTACATTTTCAAAAATAAAACAAAATTTATTCTGGGCTTTTGCATACAATACAATTGCAATTCCTTTGGCAATTGCAGGAATTTTGCATCCAATCATTGCAGAAATAGCCATGGCAGCATCATCAATAACTGTTGTGAGTAATGCTAATCTATTAAGAAGAAAGAGTATTTAGGTTTTCTTTTTCAAACGAGTCTTGATTTAGTAATTATCTTGGCCAAAAGAGGATAATGGTCTGAAATTTTAGTTTTAACACATTTAATATTTAATATATCAAACTTACTTTTATGAGCTATAATATAATCTAAGGTAATTGGAATTTTAGTTGTAGTATGTGCAGCAGGCATAAACGATTTGTAAGGTTTGATTAAATAAGATATATGAAAGTTCTCTTCAGCAAGCTTTATGTTTTCTGTAATTCGCATGTTAAAATCTCCTGCCATTATAGGCATAATTTTTCTCTTTGCACACCAATTTAAGATGTACTTTAATTGTTTCTTTGAACCTTTATCTGTATTTTCCAGATGAACATTAATAATATCAATTTTTCCTTGAGGAGTTTGTACTTCAAGATATAAGAAACCAAAATTCTTATCAAGTTCAACATGGGGCAAAATAACTAGTTTCTTTTTAGTGATGGAGTAATTTGTTAAGATTCCAAGACCATAGTGCATTTTCCAGTCTATTGGTTCTTTATGCCATTTTATCATATCCCTAAGTTTCCCATAAACAAAATTCTTATATTTAAGGGACTTGTTAATTTCTTCGACTTGATTGAGCCACTTATTTTTTAATCTGTCATCATAAGCCGCCTCCTGAAAAAAGACAATATCTGCTTTCTGCTCCTTTAAAAAATTAATAACCTTATCTTTCCTCTTTTTCCATTCAAAGTATCTCCAAACATTAAGTGTAACTATTTTCATTATTTATATAATCAAGAATATTTTATAATAGTTTCTAAACAACCCGTTTTTATTTCTTCTTTCTTTTTATAATCCAATATCTAGCTGTTCGGAAGTATATTATTTACTAAGAAGAAAGATATAACATCTCGTCCAAAGACAGGCTCATTGTGGAATGATTAAGCATGTGCTTTTTCTTTAACGGATGATTATAGTTCAATACGATTGTGTGATTCTTAGAAAGTATAAATCTTGTGGATGAGAGGATAACTTATGAACAAGAAAACTTGAAGTATTAAATAATTTGCCAAGTAATCTTGTTAATCTCCAAAAATAATAAAAAGATTTAAATAGAAGAAAATAATTTCATATTAATGAAGAGAGGGGGGAAGATTGTAATAATTTGCCTAGCTGTTTTGGTAGTAATAGTAGTTCTTTGTTTGTGTTTTGGGGAGACTTCAACGAAATCAGAAGATGCAAACCCCAAAATAGCTACGTGGCTGACTTATGAAAATTCTACCTATGGCATAACTATTAACTACTCTTCAGACTGGGAGAAAAATGAGAACATACCATTAAACGTTATTACTTTTGTTTATTATCCTGAAAAAAATGCTTTATCTTCCGTAGCATTAAGTATAATGGTTTATGATTTGTCTACTCAATTTATAACATTGGAAGAATATACACAATTTAGTCTTGATCAGTTAAAACAAGATATTCCCAATTATAACCAAGTTGAAGCTACAGCTACGGTTCTTGCTGAAAATCCTGCAGAGAAAGTTGTTTATACTGGAGAAATGTCACAAAACAATTTAAAATTTATGCAGATATGGACAATAAAAAATAATAAGATATATTTAATTTCATATGTCGCACCCGTACAGCTGTATTCTGATTCCTTAAGCACGGTACAGAAGATGATTGACTCATTTGAAATTAGTTTAATGTAACTTCACGTCTTGTCCTCCCTTCTTACTCTACTCTTTCAAATCTCTAACAAAGAGCACAAGAAATACTTGTGGTTTATAATTACAATTACACCCACGCCTGAGAATATCTCATTTTGTCCAATCAATGGGTGTTAAATTTACTCATTAATATTAAATTAAAGCACATGGAATTTATATAAGTTTTTGGTTTTTATATATAACTATCAATCATAGTTCTGTCTTACAAAGGTTTAAATATTTACTTAACTCTTAATTAAAATGAGGGAAAAGAGGGTTTTAATTCTGTTAGTTGCAGTGTTTTTTTTATCTTGTGTTGGCTTTTTAGAAGCAAACACAAACGTTACAGAGTGTGGAGTTATTGATGTTGAAAATGAAATGTATGAATTGAATACTTCAATTAACTCTTCTTATAACTGTCTTAATATTAATGCAAGTAATATAACTTTGGATTGTCAGGGATATAATATAACTTTTGGAAATGCTACTGGAGGAAAAGGAATTTTTGTTTTTGATGGTGAAGAAGGAGGTTATAATAATGTTACAATTCAAAATTGCATTGTTGTTCAAAATGTATCCGGGGCAGATCACACTGCAATTTATTTTGGAGAGGGCTCTGAAAATGGAGTTGTTTATAATAATACTATTATTGTTTTTGGTTTGGATACTCCTGGAATGCTTTTTGAAGATAATTCTGTTAATGCAAATATAAGCTTGAATAATATAACCACTTCTGGTGAATTAGGTGTAGGAATAGTATTGGGTGAAAATGGAAGTGAAGCAGATATCAGTAATAATGTTGTAACCACTTCTGGAGAAGATTCATCTGGAATTAAAATGGCTGATTCGTCTTCTGGATTGATTTATAATAATACAATTACGACCTCTGGAAACTGGAGTTTAACTGGTGCAATGGGAGGAATCTGGCTAGAATCCAGCACTTTTGATATCAATGTAAGTTCAAATAATATAATAATGTCTGGATATGGCAACGCTGGGATTTGGGTGTGGAGTTGTTCAAATCATTCTATTGAAAACAATGTTATCACCATTTTAGGAAGATCATTAAGTGGAATGTTTCTTTCTGATCTTCAAGGAGTAAACATAACATCAAACATAATTAATATTACGGGGAATTTTGCAGATGGAATTTATTCTTATATTTCAGAAAATCCATTGCTTTTTTACAACAATGTCATAACCACTTCTGGAGAGTATAATTACGGTTTAAATCTTGTTGAAGATTCTAATAATAACATTTCTTCTAATAATATAACAACTTCTGGAGTTTATTCTTATGGAATTTTTTCCAATCAATCACATAATGCCACTTTAGCTAATAATATAATAACAACAGGAGACTTAACTTCTTATGTTCTTTACCTTATTACTTCATCAAATGATGTCTTTTATAATAACATTTTTAACACATCAACAACAGGCTCTGGAGTTTATATTGAAGATAGTGATTTAAATTATTTTAATACTACAGAAGCTACCGCAACTAATATTATTGGTGAAGCTTATATTGGAGGAAATTTTTGGACAAATAAAGCGGGTACAGGATCTAGTGATAATTGTCTTGATGCGGACACTGATTATTTTTGTGATTCTAGTTATGTTGTTGTAGAAGAAGAGAGTCACACAGATAACCTTCCTCTTACTAATCGTAATAATATGGTCTCTGCATGTAGGACCTTAGATTTTGTGGGAAGAACATATTATTTAAATCAAAGTATTATCGAAATCAATGAAACTTGTTTTAATATTACTGCAAGCAACATCACTTTTGACTTTAGAGGGGATAACATAACAGGAAATACTACAGGATATGGAATAAATATGAGCAACAATTATTCCACAATTATAGATGGGTTTATTTATAATTTTTCAATAGGAATTTATTTGGAAAGTAGTCAAAATAATAATATTACAAACATAACAACAGACGAAAACGAACTTAATGGGGTTTATGTTAATGCTAGTTCAGGCAATCTTTTTATCAATATTAACATTAATAATTCTGGGCAGGATTCAATTATTTTAGAAGGAGCAACTTCAGACAATAATAACCTTACAGCCGTTTCTGTGATAAACCCAAATATATCTTTCTATGATATTAATTTTAGTACAGCAGGCATTGATGGAACATGGATTATTGGAATTAATTTTGCAAATTATTCATTTGCTGGAGCAGGAGGAAAAGTTAATTTTGAAGAACCAAGCTTTGGAAAAATTGAATTTTTAGAGGCCATTAATGGCAGTGGAAATAGTCTTTCTACTGAGGTTGATATTGAAAGCAATTCAATATTTGTTAATTCTTCTAGTAATTCAGGATTAAATAAAAGTGCAAATATAACCCTTTATAGCATAAGTTACACAGATCCTAAGCCCCAATATAGCTCCAGTGGAGGTACTTACACAGATTGTACATCATCTACTAATCCTTCTTGCATAGAGCTTAGTTACAACTTAACTACAGATATGTATGTTTTTAATGTATCTCATTTTACTTACTTTAAGACAGCTGAGGGGTATACTGCTCCTGGAGGTAGCAGTTCTTCTTCAAGTTCTAGTGGAGGAGGGGGAGGATCCATTACTTCTTTTTGGAAAGCAACATACACCATAAATGATGAACAGTTTAAACAAGGATATACAAAAGAACTTATTGATAAAAGCCGAATTAAAGTTGCAATAGATAATAGTGATCATTACGTGGGGGTTGTAGAGCTAACAAATACAACAGCAAAAATAAATGTTTCTTCAACTCCTCAACAAGCAACATTTTTAATTGGAGACCTAATAAAGTTTGATGTAACAGAAGATGATTATTATGACATAGCGGTTACATTGAATGGAATTGCTGATAATAAAGCAAGTATTACTGTTAAGAGTATCTCTGAAGAAATAGCCTCTGAAAAAGCGGGTCAGGAAAAGGAATCAGCTCCAACAGATGAAGGAGACGGGAGTTCTATAACTGGAGGAGCAATTACAGGAGATGAAGGGGAAAATGGAGCAAGTAAGATACTTATTTTTGTTGTTTTTGGCCTTGTAATTGCTGTAATTGTTGTAGGTTTTTTCTTGTTTAAAAGAAGAAATAAGAACAAATATTTTAGTAATACTAAAAAAACAAAGAAATCTTAATCCCTATTCTAGCGTTAATATACTTACTTATATTTGGGGAGTTTTAATCCTTTCTTCTTTCTTTTCCTTCTCTTACTCATCAAATTCTTGTGAAATCTTACAATTAGGAATATGATTAATGCTAAAACTATCAAGATTATCAAGATAATCCAGAGAATTGAAAAAGAAGAGGGCTTGTTTTTTGATATTTCAAATGTATCATAAGAGCTTGCAGGAAGATTATTGTATTTTATTTCTGCCATTACAAGATAAACTCCATTTTCAAGATTGTCTGGGATTAATATTTTCCTAGTTATAGAAAGATCTGTTTTAACAGCAAGAGTTTCTTTTGATACTTCAGAAACTATATTCTTTTCTGAGTCTGTTATATAGAGTGAGAGTTCAACATCAACAGCAGTTCCGCTTAAACCAATATTAGCCATATCAATTAAAACAGATAATTTTTCTCCTGGAGAAATTTCTTTGTATTTTGGGAGAACACTAACTCCAATATCAAAAAGAGCTTCACTATCTTTAAGCTCTATAAAAACACTTATTTCTTTTTTTTCTGTTCCAGAAGCAAGAATTATTTTTCCTACATAGGCTCCAGGAGGGGTTTTTGTCAGAGAAAAGAAATTAATATCTAAGGTTATTGTTTCTTTTGGTTTTAGAATTAATTCATTTTTATCTATTAAGGTGAATTTCTCTAAGCCTTCTAAAGAAATTTTCAAGGGTATTTCTTTATTTACTAGATTCTTTATTTCAAGATTTTCTGTTTTAGATTCTCCTTTTACTACTAAAACATCTATAAATTTTTTATTTACTTCATATGTCAATGGAAGTATTCCTCCTCCTGAACTTCCACCTCCTCCAGAAGAACCTCCTGAACTTGAAGAGATTTGTTCTGAAACTGTAAAACTAACACTTTTAGAAACCAGACCATAACTATTATTTGCATAAAGATTAAGCATATGACTTCCAAGATTAGTATTAATCAAAAAAGAATTAGAAGAATTTAATGGTAATGAAAGATTTTCTGCAAGATCTAAGTTATACCAAATAAAATCAGCTGAGTTTTGTATTGTGTAATTAAATAAAATAGAAGCTGTATAATAGGTCTTACTTTCTGGGTGGTGTATAGAAATTATTGGAGCTCCAGGTTCAACAAAAATAGAGACATTAGTTGGATGAGATGCAACTTCTCCTGTAATTGGATCTGCGTTTATATTTATAATTAAAACCAAAACCAGCATAAAAAAGAATATTAAATTAGACCTCTTATTCATGAAAACAAGAAAAGACTTAACTATTTAAAATTTATCTCTTTTTTCTCTTTACTTTTTTTGTTGTTTTAACTTTTATATTTTGTATTTTTTTATTTTTTCTTTTTGATAACAAAACAAAAACTATTACTGCTAAAATTGCTATGATTAAAATTAAACTAATTATTACGTTTGTTAAAGAAGTTGCAGATTCTGGATTTTTAGAAACCATAACATTAAAAGATCCTCTCCATCCAGAAGTAAGAGTAACCATTCCTTCTTCTTCAGGGGAAACAAGGGTAACTAAGAATTCAACTCTTTCTACATCTTTAGAATAGTCTTTTGGAATTGTTATTTTAACAGGAATCATTGTATCTTCTGTTAGTGCTTTAACGTCAAAAGTTGTTTTTTCTAAACTTGCAATTTCCATGCCTTTTTTAAGTTCTACTTTAATTGATAGGTCTTTATCTCCAACCATATTTTGAAAAGGAAAATTAATTGTTTTTGTTTCGCCATAATACATCTGTAATGGTCTATCTTCTGAATAAGTTAAAACAAGTCCTGCAGCAGAGATACTGCTAAGTAAAAGCCCAGCTAAAATCAGTGTGCATAGTATTAAATTTATTTTGTTTTTCATTTTAATATGAAATAACCCAGGTTACTATCGGAACTCTAACTGAAGTTGAATATACTTGTGAAGGAACTGCTGGAACCAAAGTTATGCAGTAATAAATATCTGCACTATTTGATCCGCTTGGTCCTGGATTAGCACTTATTAATGTATTTGCATTTGTTCCATCTACAGGGCCTAAGGCAACTGCAGTAACACCAACATCACACTCTGCTAAAGGAACTCCTCCTGTAGTTGATGCGACACTAAAAGAGCTTACTGGAAAAGGGGTTCCGTCTGTCTCTCCCTCCAAGTCATAGCCCTCTATATAAATATTTCCTGCATAGTTTCCAGTATTAATAATATTTGAAGGATCATTAGTTGAAGCTATGTTTGATGAGCCTGGAGAAAGACTTGGCCAGGTTAAAGGAGAAGGAAGAGTTGAAGCAGGATCCCATGCTTTTAATAAAGAATATTCAAAAGTTTCTGAGTTATTTATTGCTGTATTTAGTTCTTGATCCATAGCACTAATTAAAACAGCCCAAGGGGTTGGGTTTACACCTTCTTCATCATAGTACTGTAAATTAACAGTACAGGAATATCTTGCAGTAGTAGCATCTAAATCAACTTGCCAGATACAATTTCCGCTTCTGATTGTTGACTGTGGACCTGTAAATTGAGCAGTAACACTAGAATCATCTAGATTAGATACTCCGTCTTGGTCTGAAACCCTAACTTCAAAAGTCACTGGTCTAATATTTCCTTCTAAAGGAGAAACAGGATTTCCTGAATTAATATCTTCAACAAAAATAACACTTGGATTATAAATACCCTGCACACTTACTGCAACTTCTTGGGTTCCTGAAGATGCTTTGCCTGTTAATACTTTTTCAATAGAATCAAAAAAGTTAGCAGACACTAAAGAAATTAACAAAACTACTAAAAGAAAAGATACAAAATACGATCCTCTTTTTTTTATCTGCATTCTAATTTATTTAAAGCTTTAATGTTTTTAAAGTTTTGGGGAACTTAAACTTCTATTACCCAGTTATTTAATCCTCTTGCTGAATAGGTTTGAGAGTAGACACTAGGGACTTGTGTAAGACAATAATAAAGCTCTTGTGTTGATCCAGCGCCTCTTGCTAAAAAAGATCCAGAAATCACAACAGGAGTTGAATCCTGCAACGGGGTGGACTGTCCCGGGTTGCACTCAATTCCGCTTGTTGGAGCAACCCTGAATAAGTCTGCTGAAATCATTTGACTCGGAGAAGATTCTCCAACTAAATTCCTTGCAGTTACAAAAACAGATCCTTCATAATTTCCTGTGTTTTCAATAACGCTAGGATCATTACCAGAAGGGATGTTTGTCTGGCCTGGATTAAGCGGGGGCCAATTTAATAATCCTATTGGAGCATTAATCATTATTCCTTTTAATGTGATATAATTAAATGACTGCGAAACATCTATATCTTGTTGAGATTGAGAATCTGTTGCCTCAACTAAAACATTCCAAACACCAGCCTGATCATAATAAAACATATCAATTAAACACCAGTAGCTTCCTGTATTTACATCAATTATGCTCTGAAGACTACAAGAAGTATCAGATCTTGTTGGCTCTCCTAATCTTGAAAACTCTGCTCTGACATTAGTGATGTCAGAGTACCCATCTAAATCAATAACTCTAGTAAAAAATCCTACTTGCCTTGTTGTTGCTTCTAAAGGAGTTTGCTCAGGAATATTAGCAACATAAGTTATTGTGGGGGGACTATTTGGCAGATAAACAGAGATAGTAGGTGTACGAAGATTAAATGAAGATTGATCCCCTGCTATCTTAATTGTCGAAATTGTGTATGGACTATTACTACTTGATCCAGGACAGGCTCCTAAAGTCCAGGTAGCTGTGACAGCTACATTTTTAACTAAACCCAGGATTTCAACTACTCCTGTTGAAACAATACCATTACAAATAGCCCCTTTTCCACAGCTATTAATAACAACAGAAATAACTCTAAACCCTTCTCCTACACTACAGACTCCATCAAGATTATTTGTTGCAGAAATTGAATTTAGGCTCCGAAGTTGTATTGTCCAAGAACCAGAACCATCCCCAACATTTCTATAATTTCCTTGGATAGTTAATGTTTGGCCTTCTTGTAAATTTTGAACACTTTCAATAAGAGAAAAATCATCTAACAATCCAAATTTTATTGGGGGAGCATCATGAACATAATCATAAATAACCTCTCCGTTAACAGATTTTAAATCAAATACTGATTGACTCTGGCTTGCTAAGTTACTTAAGTTTACATAATATTGTCCTTCTGCTTTGATGTCAATACTCTCAATAAGCTGAGACGAATCCTTTTCATAAATTTCAACTGTAGCAGGATTTATGTTTGTCACATAAAAATCAATAAAATTTTCTTTGGTCAGGTTTGTCTCAAAATAAGCCCTAACATATTCGTCTTTTGGAATGGTATAAGTTATCTGGTCTGTTTCATTAACATATTTATAAATATCGGCAACAAATTGTCTTTGTTTATCTAAATGTTCAGCACCAGTTATTACAATCTCTATCTTAAAAGTTTGATTGCTAAGGCTTGGAGCTATAAATTCAAGATAATCATAGACCCCATCTGAATTTTTATCTAATATTTTTTCTGCTGCAATATACTGGTTTTGTTCAATCCAGTAAATAGTTATGTGCTCTGGATTCTTTAAATTAAAGGCCTCAGGAATACTAGTTGAGACCAAGACATCTTCATAGTGAACCTCATCTGAACCAATTGCTTTAATTTCTTTTCCTTTATCTATTGTTTTCTCAGTTATATGGGGGGCAGGAGTTTTGTATTGAATTTCATATTGAAGAGCATCATCGTCTATTGTTATTTCTTTTGTGTTTGGTTTTTCTTTAGAATCTAAACTTACCTCTACTCCAAATTTAAATGCTTTTATGTCTTCTGCTTGTTTTGGTAAATTAATTACTAATTTTCCTTTTTTAGCTGTTCTAACTTGTTTTTCCCATTCAACTGGTTCATTAATTTTTGCTTTTTCCTGGGTTGTTTCTACAATTAAATCTTTTCCTGAAAGAAGTAATTTCTCTTCATTATAAAATTTTGTTGCAGAAACAAGTTCTTCTTCATCATACACCAACCTTATTTCTAGTTTTCCTGGTTTAGCAATTAAATCTAAATTTTCTAGATTAAAATAAAATATAATATCATTATCTAATAAATATTTTTCTCCAAAACCCTCTTCTGGAGTAGAATAATCCGTAGTTATAGCTAAAAGATTATTTTCTGTATTAAAATTAATGGGTTGTGAAGAAGAAATTATTTCAATTTCTTGATTTTGTTTTAATTCATAGGTAAAAGGGTCATCTTTTTTTACCCTACCTTTAATTGGACTATCTTGATTTGATTCTTGCATTATCTCTTGTTGATTTTGTGCTGTAACTTCTTCAACTATTGGTTCTTCTGTGTTTTTTTCTACAATTCTAAAAACAAAATCAACCTCTGGAAAACTATTCTTTTGGCCTTTTACTCCATAACCTTCTCCAGACCCAGAAAGAGACTTTCCTCTAAGATAAAAATCACCATTGGTTGTTTCTTTTAAAACCAGGTCTTTTAATAAAAACTCTTTTGTCTCATCAGAAGTTTTAACTATTACTCTTGTATCTGCTGGAATTAGCTCTCCTTGTTTAATATTTAACTGGAGGTTTCCTTTCAATTCTTGACCAACCTCTGAATCACCTTCAAACTGAAAGATTATTTTTCCTGTTGGAGAAGAATTTATTAGAAAAAAAAGATTAACAAGGTTTGCCATCAAAAGAAACAAGGCAATGATCATAATTATATTACTTTTGTTTTTCTTTTGTCCTATTCCCCTCTTAGTTGCTTCTTTTTCATCTTTTCCAATGTAAGTAGAAATAACTTTACCTTTTTCTTTTCTGCTCTCGTAATAATACGGGCCAAACCTCTTTCCATCTTTATAGATATATCTTTTATAGGCCATAAAAACAACCTCGCGGTTTTTTTGATTTTCCCTAATTAGTTATTAATAAACGATTTCTAATTGCCTCTGAGGAAATCGTGTAAAAACAACCCCTTTAAATCAAATTAAAAAGGTAGTGTAAATATATAAAAGTTTTCATAAACAAAATTAAAGAAAAAAGGTAGTGTAAATAAGAAAAGACTGGCTTATTGAGAATAAAGGAGTTTATGTTTAAATAATTTATGGGTTGCGACGCCCTGGATGGTGTTGATCTTTTTTATATCTAATTATTTTTTCTTTTTTGCCTTCTTCTTTAAAAAATATTTTTTATAATTCTTTATAAGATAAATAATTGCTCCAATTAAAATTATTAATAAAATTATAAGATACCATCTAATAGAAGTTTTTGCTTGTCCTATTTTAAAAGTATTGTGCCTTTGGAGAGATCTATCTTGAATCAATATACACGGAATCAGCTCTTGAAGAATCTATATAATCTCTACTGGGGGTTGAATTAACCTCTATATTACTACAAACCCCATTATTAGGATGGTTAAGATTTGAATACATGAGTCCTCCAATAACCACTAATGCGCCGATTGTAGTAAATAAAGCTGGTCCAAAACCTTCACTCTCAACCACACTAATAAACTTATCAAAACCGTTTGATAGATTCTTGATCAATCCCATAAAACAAGTTATCTAAATTAGTTTAAATATTTTTGTGCTGATTTTGAGATTAATAATTTCTTTTTTGAATTGTTTCCTTATATAAATCTAACTCCCTATCTGGGCCGTTGGCATGTCTTTTGATAATTAGGAGTTAAGGATTCTTAATCAAAGTTTAATAGGTATAGCTTCTAATTTTAGAGGTGCGACCACAGAGTCTTCTACCACTACAGAACCAGCAACACCTGTTGTTGTTCCATAAATTGGGTAATCTCTTTCTGTATAAGGAAGATTGATCTTATTAATTTCTTCGACTGTTTCTAGATCGTTTGCTTTAATCATTGATCTTGAAAGAGTATACAAGACATTATCCATGTAAAGTGATCTTTCAACTGCATTTGGGCCATAGTAATATGCTTCTTCACTCTTATTTTCTTTGTGATCTACTGTTCCTCTTAAAGATATTTCATTTTCATTTATATTAAAAACAAATGCTCCTTGCCAGTATTCATATGGGGGGTATCTTTCACTGTTTGTTAAAAGAAGTACATTTAATTCAGCATAGTCTACTAATGCTTCTTTCTCAAATAGTTTAATCCATTCTTGCTCTTTTCCATTAGGAACATATACTTTCATTGATTTTAATAATGGATCTATCCATGCATTTGGTCCTGTAAATATACTTTCATAAGAAAGACCATAACTATCAATTAGCTCTTCAGCTTGCTCTCTTGTAACGTCTTCTTTAAATCCAACAAGTATTTGTCCTTCAACATAATCCTTATGTATTTCCTTTGTATAAGAAACTGGCAACACTAAAAGCTCTTTTTCTTTATCAAATAAAAAGGCTTTATGATCATAAAGTGCTGTTGAATCAGACCATTGTTCTTTAACTTCGTATTTTGCCTGTTCTATTGGATTTTCTACATCTGAGACATCAAATAAAGCTATTTTTAAGCCTTGAGCTCTTCCTTCAGCTGTTGCTTCTTTTCCAATTCCAATTATGTGGTTTTCATCATAAGGATGTAAATAACTAGAATACCCTGTTATTTTTAACTGACCTAAAACCTCTGGATTAGTTGAATCAGATAAATCAATAACAAATAAGGGGTCAACCTGTCTAAAAGTTACAACATAAGCTTTCTCCCCCATAAACCTAACAGAGTAAATTCTTTCTCCTTTTGCTAAATCTTCTAAACTTCCAATAATTTTTAGGTTTTCATCAAGAACATATAAGTGATTTAGGCTATTTGCATTTCCCCATGTATTTCCTGTTGTTGTAGCAATTCTAAAATCTTTATTAAATTCATCCATTGAAAACTGGTTTAAAACAGTTCCTGGAACCTCTCCATTTGCAATATATTCTATCTGATCTTTGTTTATTTCAATTTTGTGGATTATTGTTTGTGAAAGTTTTTTTTGCAATTTAGTGTTAAACTCTTCCATTTTATCACTTAATTCAGAATCAAAAGAAGATTTTTCTTTTCCCACTAGTTTCATAGAATAATCAGATAAAACCTCACTTACTTCTCTTTGTTTTATATAAAAAGGATCTTCTGAGACCATTATGGCCTCTACTTTAGATTTTTCCTCTGAAGGAAGTAAAGAAAGTACAACTTCATCTAAAAAATCTTGAAAATAATCTTTAGAACTTATTGTTTTAGTTCCAGTTAGATAGATATTATTTTCTGAAACATATATTGTATAACTTGAGCCTAAAAGATAGGTTTGTGTTTCATAAGACCCATCTGCAATATTTAGTGCTAAAATATTTGTAAAGATATAACTTGAATCGTAAGTTGGAAAGTAATAAATATCACTTACAGGCATTGTTTCTTTTACTCCATCAACTGAAACATATGGCAAGATTACATCATTATAATTAGTATATTTATTTGCTATTAAGTAAACATAATTATCAATCATTCTCGCATCAACATAATAGCCATCTAATTCTACTTCTTGATCTAATTCTGGATCTGTTCTATCTGAAATATCATATATACTAATTAAAGAGCCTTCTCTTCCAGAGTACTCATTTGAAAAGACAACTAACTTGTCTTTATTTATGAATATATTAATAGGGTTGGTTATATTAATTTCACTTAAGATTTGCATTTCTTCTGCGGGATATGCATTTAAGATAACTACCTTATTCATTGAAAGAACATAAATATATTTACCATCGTTTTTTACAATGTCTGGCTCATCTACTCCTGCTACCTGGATATTTGTTTCTGAATAATCCTGTGCTCCAGAACTCCCTGCTCCTGAATCAGCAGATGCCTTCATAGACGCTTCTGGTGCAGAAGCTACTGCAGTATCAAAAGTAGCAACTCCTTCTGCAATACCTCTTCCATAAAGCCCATAAGAATTCGCCTCCGTATTATCTTTTAAAAAACTTTTTAATTCTTCCATAGAAGAAAATTTTTGTAATCCTTGAATTTGTTCTTTATTTCCTGTACTTACTCCGTTTTTTGGAATAGAAAATGCAATTAATGCTACAACCAAAGCTACTGCAATTATTACAGGAATTATTGTTTTAAGGAGTGTTAAGTTTGGTCTTGAAGCTCTTGGAGAAATAACAATGTGTTTTTTAGCTAATTTGTATAAAGGGATTTTTTTACCGCGTTTTGACCAGAAAAAGTTTTTTGTTTGTTCTACAAGACCTGATTCAATTAATTTTTTAAGATTATATTCTACAGTGTTTAGTTTCATTTCTAAAGCTTTTGCAATATCTTCTTCAGATTTTTCAGGATTATAAGTTAGATAATCAATTATCTTTTTGCAGGTTTCATTACCCATTACTTCAGCTATCTTTTTACTTCTAGTGTCGTCCATGTTCATTAAAATAAATTTATCATCTTTGTCTGTCATGAAAGAACTAAGAAATTGTTATTTATAAAGACAGCGAAGACTTCGATTTGGTTTGAAGTCTTTAAAAATCAAGAGTGTTTGCAGCATTATAACCTTCAATAATTTTATCAGCAAGTCTTCTAACCTTAAACTGTTTTGCTCTTAATATATTTCTATTATGTCCAAAAGGAATTTGGTTCCATAATTCATTAAGACACCCCTTCACAAGATCATCTCTTATTTTTCTGACATTAGGCATACTAAAATCAAGGTGATCTGAATCATCACTATTTAAAGTAACATAAGGACCCTTAGGCAATCTAGACAACATTCCTAAATAACCATCTAAAATATCTCTTATTTTTCTTTCATAAATTTTTGAAGTTTGTGAAGGACCATTATTTACTATATTCATCTGGTTTCATATTTATTGAACTAAATATGGATTTAAAAAAATTTAGGGGTTATAAATAGGATATATTGAAGTTAAGAAAAAAGCCCATTAGATAATCTTTAAAACTAATTTAATTCTTTATATTACATGAACATTCAAACCCAGGTTGCAAATACAATCAAGAAGTACAAAATATGTGGCAAAAACGAAAAAATCTTAGCTGCACTAAGTGGAGGAAAAGATTCAAGTGTTGTTGCAGAGATTTTGCATAAATTAGGATACAATATAGAAGGATTTCATATTAATCTGGGTTTAGGCAAATATAGTATAGATTGTGAGGGGGCTGTAAGAGAGCTATGCAATGACTTGAAGATAAAATTACATGTTTATGATTTTAAAGAAAAAAACGGCAATTCAATGTGTTATGTGCGTTCAGCAATTCAGTCAAAACAAAATCTAAAAAACTGTGCAATATGCGGAGTTATAAAAAAATGGATAATAAATAAAGAGGCCAGAAGATTAAAAGCAGATAAAATCGCAACAGGACATCATTTAGATGATGAATCTCAGACTTTTTTTTTAAATATTTTAAAAGGAGCACCGCAATTAAGTGCTAGTTCTGGACCAATAACTAAAAACATTGCAGATAAAAAATTCATTCCACGAATAAAGCCCTTGTTTTTTGTTTTAGAAGAAAATATAAGAAAATACTCAAAACAAAAAAATCTTCCTGTAATCTATGAGCACTGTCCGTGTGCAATTGATTCTTATAGAATACAAATCAGAAAATTCTTTAAAACTCTTTCAGATAAGGAAAAGAAAAACATAATAAAAAATCTTTTAGAAGTTCAAAACAAGATAAAAAAAGAAAATAAAGAAACAAATTATTGTGAAGTATGTGGTGAACCTACAAGAAAAAATATTTGCAAAAGATGTGAGTTAGTTAAGATTTAATCTATTTTGTTGTTAGGTCCACCTGGTTTATAACCCTTGTTCCTTTTTGCTGATTTTGGAACTCCACCATACTGTTTCATAACATAGTTCATGAATCTATCCATTTCTCATTGGTTTATCATGTGGGGCCTTCCAAACAAATCTATACAAATTTCATCAACTGTTTTACCTTTTCGTCTTGTCATTTTAATACTCCTATTTAATTTATTTTAGACTATGTAAAAAGAAGTTAATATATGAAATATAATTCATATATAAATGTTTTGGTAGAACCAACATCCTTAAATAGTTTTCAAAACTTTAGAAAAAAATGACATACAAAGCTGTTATATTCGATCTTGACGGCACCCTTGTACACTCTCTTCCAGAACATAGATATAGTGTTGTTGGAAATGCCCTAAAAGATTTGGGAAAAAGTGCTTCTAAGGAGCAGATAGACATGTTTTGGTTTGAAACAGAGAGAGATAAAATTGTTGTGGAAACTTTTGGGGTTACTAACGAAGATTTTTGGCCAGCTTATAGAAAACACGATAAAACAGAAGTGAGAAAGAAATTTACTAAAACATATGATGATATTGAATTTATAAAAGAGTTAAAAGAAAAAGGAATTAAAGTGGGTATTGTGACTGGGGCACCAATACACATAGCAAACTTAGAAATAGGAATGATTGGTGAAGAACAGTTTGATGCTATTGTTATTGCTCATAGACATAATGGGTTTACTCCAAAACCAGATCCACACGGATTAAACGAGTGCCTAAATCTTTTAGAAGTGAATAAAGAAGAAGCAGTTTATGTGGGAAATGGTGATGAAGATGTACAAACAGCAAGAAATGCAGGAGTTTTTGATATATTAATAGATAGAGGAGAATATTCCTTTCCAAATACAAAACCTTCTTTAACTATTAAATCTCTCTATGATCTTAAAAGGTTTTTAGAAATCTAAAGATCATCTAACCAGGCAGCACCTTTCTTGAGTTTCTTTTTGAAGAACCTGCCTTTATCTTTTGGGTTTTTTGCCTGGTGATATTTAAAAAATATTTCATTTCCAAGTATTCCAATAATCTCTATTTTTCCTGTTTTATGGGACATAACATATTTAAAACGCCTACACAGAATATGCCCGCTTGTGTTTTTTTTAGCTTGTTCAAAAATCTTATACCCTCTTTCCAAAGGAATCTGAAAATGGTGTTTAACTCTGCTAACCGGGCGACACTGAAATAAATAATAAGGAAGCACTTTATTTTCTATTAATTTATTAAATAATTCTGCTAAAACTTTAGGGTTATCGTTAACTTTTTTTAATAAAACTGCCTGGTTATGAACTGCTATTCCTCTTTTATGTAAAGCCCTAACTGCTCTGCAGGCGCTAGGAGTTAATTCTCTAGGATGGCAAAAATGTGTGACTAAAAATATTTTTTTCTTTTTTCTGTATTTTTCAAAAATCTCTAAAAGTTTTTTGTCTTTAGTTATTCTTTCTGGAAGAACTACTGGAACTCTTGAACCAAATCTAATATATTTTAAATGAGAAATTGGAGTTAATAATTGTAAAAATTTTTCAATAATTTTTGTAGGGAGAACTAGAGGATCTCCTCCGCTAATTAAAACATTATCTATTTCTTTATGTTTTTTAATATAATTTATTGCATCTTCAAATCTATTTAATATTTCTTTTGTGGGTAAGCCAACTAATCTCTTTCTAAAACAATGTCTGCAATATGCTGCGCACCTATTTGTAGATAAAATAAGCGCTGTTTGTGGATATTTGTGTTGTAATCCAGGAGATTTAGTATTTTCACCTTCGCCACTTACATCATAACTCCCCTCTGAATTTAATTCATCAACACTAGGAACAATTAGGTGCTTAATTGGATCATTCTTATCTTTAGGATTAATTAAGGAAGCATAATATCTTGTTATTTTCATAGGATGAATTTTAATAACTTCTGATAATTTTCTTTCTTCGCTAGGAGTTAATTTTAAATATTTTTTAAGTTCATCTAAGGTGCAAATATATCCTTGTTTAGCCATAAAAAAGTTAAGCAAAAACGTTTTAAAAGAGTTTGGGTTTTTGAGAAGAAGTAGCTGTTTTTAGAGGAAAATTAAAAAGTTCGAATGGAAAATTTTTGATTTAAAAAGATTGGTTATTTTTTAAACGAGAAACCAGAATTAAAAACACATTTATAAACCTAGATGCATTAAATGGACAATAAAAGATGGGATCAATTTTAGAGGTTCTTCAAGGATCAACAAGTGGTTTTTCTTTAAATGAAGGCCTACAACTTTATCAACCATTAGCAATATTCGTGCTTGCTATGATGATATATTCTATTTTCATTTTTAAATTTTATAGATTTGTCGCCAGAAGGGATCTATTTAAAGATGCTTCTAAAAGAAAAGATGGGTCGAGTAAAAAAGGTTTTACTAAATTCCTTGGATATGTAACTTATGTTTTCAAACACCTGTTTTTTCTTCCAATAATAATCTTCTTTTGGTTTTTAGTATTATCAGTTATTCTTGCATTTTTATCAAAGCAAGAAGGTGCTCAGCTGGTTTTACTTATCTCTATAGCCTTAATCTCCACTATAAGAGTAGTAGCTTACTATAATGAAGACCTTTCTAAAGACTTGGCAAAAATGCTTCCTTTTGCATTATTGGGTATTTTCCTCGTTGACATTTCTTTTTTCTCTATAGAGACATCATTAAGTTCTCTAAAAGAAATTCCAACTCTTTGGAATGTCATGATTTATTATCTGGTTTTCTTAATCATACTAGAATTTTTGCTAAGGGTTCTTTTTGGAATTTACAAAAAGCTTTTTAAGAAAAAACAAGAAATTTCAGAAAAAGCTTAAGGGCGTGTTGATTTTCAAGAAAGTTTTAAATTGTTTGTTGACCGAAAAGTAGAAGATCCTTATCCTATAGGTGCTCTGCGAGATTACTAAATTTAACCATATTAAGACTTCTCGTTCAATGTTTTTTGATATGCCTACTTTATGTGCAAAGCCCAGACTTGTCACACTCAGCGAGTAGATATAAAAGTTTAAATAGGGCATGTTTCTAAACTTGTTACTAGATACAATCTATTGTAATGATAATCAATAAGGTATACAATATATTGTATGTGGTCTTAGTTCATATAAGGTTAAAAAGAAACAATGGATTGTCCATACTGCCTAAACAAACATTCAAAAGTAACTGATAAAAGGCCGTCTAAAGAAGGAATACGAAGAAGAAGAGAGTGCTTAAAATGCAAAAAGAGATTCACTACCTATGAAAAAGTAGAGAAAGGGGATTTTTATGTTATTAAAAAAGATGGTAGAAGAGAAAAATTTGATATTAAAAAACTTGAAAGAGGTTTTGACAAGGCATTTGAAAAAAGACCGATTTCAAAAGACAAAATAGATGAGATGGTATGGGAAATAGAGGACCAGCTTAGAAAAAAAGGAAAAAGAGAGGTAAATAGCTCTGTAATAGGAGAATTAGTAATGAAAAAAATAAAAAAAGTGGATAATGTTGCCTACATAAGATTTGCATCTGTTTATAGAGATTTTCAGGATATTAAAGATTTTAAAAATGAATTAAAGGATTTGTAAGATGAATTTAAAAGAATACCAAGAGATGTGCAAACTAACTGCAAAAAAAGATTTTCAGACAAAAGAAGAAGAGATTATGTGCTGGGGCCTTGGTGTAACAGGGGAAGCAGGAGATATTGGTTCGTGCATAAAAAAAACATTTGCCCATAAAAAAGATGTTAAAGATGGAATAAAAGAAAATATTGGAGATATGTTTTGGTATACTGCAATGATTTGTAATTTTTTTGGATGGGATTTGAACGAAATATTAAAAGAAAATACAGAGAAATTAAAAAAAAGATTTCCCCAGGGATTTAATTACAATTCAGTTAATAGAGACATGGTTAAATGGAGTGGAGTTGAGGCAAAATAAAAAGGTGAAAAAACATGGTTAAAAAAATTCGTAAGAGAGATGGAAGTGTTGTTTTATTTCAATCAGAAAAAATAGCAGAGGCCATATGGAAATCTGTGAAATCTGTTGGAGGAACAGATAAAGAAAAACCAAAATATCTTGCAGAACTAATCACAAATAAAATAACAGAAAAGCATGGAGAATCTGGAATTCCAGGAGTTGAAGAGATTCAAGACCTAGTTGAAAAAACACTAATTGAAGAAGGCCATGCAAAAGTCGCAAAAGCATATATTCTTTATAGAAAAAGCCATGAAGAACTCAGAAGAATAAAAGGATTATTTGATACAATAGAAGTTGTTGAGGATTATGTTGGATTAAATGACTGGATGATAAAAGAAAACTCAAACATGGGTTTTTCACTTCAAGGACTTAATAATTATATTGCAACGAAAATAGTTTCAAACTACTGGATGGGAAGAATTTATCCTGAAGCAATAAGAAAATGCCATGAAAACGGAGAAATTCACTTGCATGACTTAGGCACTCTTGGAGCATATTGTGTTGGATGGGATCTTAAAGACCTATTAACAATTGGGTTTAAAGGGGTTCCTGGAAAAGTAGCATGCGGACCGCCAAATCATTTAAGATCTGCTTTAGGCCAAATTGTAAATTTCTTTTATACACTTCAAGGAGAAACAGCAGGTGCACAGGCTTTTTCAAATTTTGATACACTCTTGGCTCCATTTATCAGATATGATAATCTAGACTACAAACAATTAGAGCAACACATGCAGTCTTTTTTATTTAACATGGCTGTCCCAACAAGAGTTGGATTTCAATGCATGTCTGAAGATACAGAAATTTTAACCCTAAACGGATGGGCAGGTTATACTGACATAAAAAAAAGAGACATTATCAAAACCTTTAATGTAAAGAAAGGGATCATAGAAAATAAATTAGTAAAAAGAATATTTAGCAAACAATATACTGGAATTATGTACAATCTTAAAAACAGAATACAAGATCAATTAATTTCTCCAGAACATAGGGTTGTTAGAAAAAAATTCCAAACAAACCAGTGGATTTTAGAAAAAATAGAAGATGTTATAAAAATGAAATCCCCTTTTATAATCCCAATTGCAGGCAAAAACAAAAACAAAAGTAAAGATATAAGCAATGAAAAAATAAAATTAATGGCCTGGATTATAGGAGAGGGAAGCATTGAAAAACCAGGTAAAAATAGGTGCTGTTACAGAGTCAGCATCTATCAGTCTAAAATAAAGAATAATAAAAACTACAAAGAAATAAAAGATCTATTGAATCATTTTAAATTAGATTATTCAGAATATACTCAAACAGGTCTTGGAGAGCCTGTGCAAAGATTAAGATTAGATGCAAAATCATCAAAGACAATCCACTCCTGGTTTGGAACAAAAGAAAGTGTTGCTTTTATTCCTAAGGTCTTTGTAAATATGGATGAAAAACAGTCTAAATTATTTCTAGACACTTATATTAAAGCAGAAGGGTTTGAAAAATGTAAAATAGCCACAACTGATGAGAGGATTTTAGATTCTTTGCAGGCAATTGCATGCAATGCCGGTTATGGCTCGACTGTTTTAACAAGAAAACCAACAATTGGTACAAAACCTATCTTTGTTTTAAGACTAATTAATCATCAAGACACTTATATCCAGAAAGTCAAGAAAATAAACTACAATGGAATTATCTGGTGCCCAACCACAGAAAATAATACAGTTATAGCAAGAAGAAATGGAAAAGTTTTCATTACAGGAAATACACCTTTTACAAATATAACAATGGACCTTAAAGTCCCAGAATATATGAAAGATGAACCAGTACTAATAGGGGGAAAACCACAAAAAGAAACTTATAAAGAATTTCAAAAAGAAATGGATATGCTTAACAAAGTATTTGCAGAAGTAATGATGAAGGGGGATATTGAAGGAAGAGTATTTACTTTTCCTATTCCAACTTATAATATCACAAAGGATTTTGACTGGGAAAATCAAATGTATGATCCAATATGGGAGATGACTGCTAAATATGGTATTCCTTATTTTTCAAATTTTATTAACTCTGACATGAAACCAGAAGACTCAAGAAGCATGTGCTGTAGATTAAGGCTAGACCAAACAGAACTAAGAAAAAGAGGAGGAGGTCTTTTTGGATCAAATCCACAAACAGGATCTATTGGAGTTGTTACAATCAACTTGCCTAGAATTGGCTTTACTGCAGTAGACGAACATGATTTTATAAGTAAACTTTCAGATCTAATGGAAATATCAAAAGAAAGCCTTGAAATTAAAAGAAAAGCAATTGAAAAGTTTACCGAAGCTGGACTTTATCCATATTCAAAAGTTTATCTAAGAATGGTTCATAAAAGATTTGGACATTACTGGAAAAACCACTTTTCTACAATAGGGTTAATTGGAATGAATGAAGCAATAATGAACTTTATGCCTGGAGAAAATGTTGCAACTGTAAAAGGAAAAGAATTTGCAAAGAAAATTATAGTGTTTATGAGAGAAAAACTTGAGGAGTTTCAGACAGAGACAGGAAATATTTATAATTTAGAGGCTACCCCTGCTGAAGGCGTCTCTTATAGGCTGCCAAAATTAGACAAACAAAGATTTGGAAGAATTATTGTTGCAAATGAAAAGGCTGTGAGAAACAATGAAGCAAAACCGTACTATACAAACTCTACACAGCTTCCTGTGAACTATACTTCAGACTTATTTGAGGCACTTGAATTACAAGATGATTTACAGACAATGTATACTGGAGGCACTGTCTTTCATGGATTTATGGGAGAAAAAGTTACTAAAGAAGGAGCAAAAAGACTTGTTAAAAAAATTGCAGAAAAATTCAGACTTCCTTATTTTACAATAACTCCAACCTTTTCTGTATGTCCTATACATGGGTATTTAACAGGAGAACATGAATACTGCCCTAAATGCGACTTAGAAGAAATTAATACTCAAACAATAACAACTAAAAACGAAGGAGGTGAAAATGACTAAAACTAAATGCGAGGTTTACTCAAGGATTGTCGGGTATCTAAGACCAATTCAGCAATGGAATGAAGGAAAACAAGCTGAATGGAAAGACAGAAAGACTTTTGACTCGCAAGACAACGATGAAACTTAAGGGCTTACAAAAAACAACACTAATTGATTACCCAAACAGGATAGCATGTACTTTGTTTCTTTATGGCTGTAATTTTAGATGCGGGTTTTGTCATAACCCAGAACTAGTTATTGAAAATGATAACAAAGATATCTTTGAAGAAGATTTTTTTAATTTTCTTGAAAAAAGAAAAGATTATTTAGAAGGAGTTTGCATTACTGGAGGAGAGCCGCTAGTTAGTTTAAAAAAAGAATTCTTAAAAAAAATAAAAGATCTTGGATATGAAATCAAGATAGATACTAATGGCAGTTTTCCTGAAAAACTTGAAGAGTTTATTAAAGAAAATTTAGTAGACTTTGTTGCAATGGATATTAAATCAAGTAAAGAAAGATATAATGAAATCACAGGAGTTGGAGTGGATATTTCAAAAATAGAAAAATCAATAAAATTAATTTCTACACTTGAAAATTATGAATTTAGAACAACGGTAATTAGAGATTTTCATAATCAAGAAGAAATTAAAAAGATCGCAGAATGGATTAAAGAGCTAACTGAGATAAAACCAAAAAAATTTGTTTTACAGGCATTTAAAAATAATGGAAAATTCATCAGCAAGATTTTTGAAAATGAAAAAGATGTTCAAGAAGAAGAACTTACTGAATTAAAAAAGATAATTAAACATTATTTTGAAGAGGTTGAAATAAGAGGATGAAAGAAATAAAACTAGGTAAGTACAAACATTTCAAAGGAAAAGAATATAATGTTATTGGTGTTGCTAGAGATTGCGAAGATATAACTAAAGAATATGTTGTGTACAAAGCGCTTTATGACTCAGAAGAATTTAAAAAAAACCAAATTTGGATTAGGCCAATACAAGATTTTCTTGGAACAAAACTTATAGAAGGAAAAGACGTGAAAAGATTTGATTTTATTAAAGATAATAAAGTAAAAGTAAAAAAACTAGAACCTAATGCAATAATCCCTTGTTATGCACATCCTGAAGATGCAGGCCTAGATTTATTTTCTAATGAAGAAGCTGAAATTTTACCTGGAGAAAGAAAATTAATTGGAACTGGACTGCAGATTGAATTACCTGCCGGGTTTGTTGCTTTGGTTTGGGATAAAAGCGGAGTTGCATACAAAAATGGAATAAAAACAATGGCAGGGGTAATTGAACACACTTACAGGGGGGAATATAAAATCTTATTATATAATACTTCAAAAGAAAATTATAAAATAGAAAAACACCAAAAAATTGCACAGCTACTTATCCAGCCAATAATTAGCGCAGAAGTTGAAGAAGTTAATGAATTATCAGAAACCTCTAGGGGAGAGGGGTGTTTTGGGAGTACAGGAATATGATAATGGGTTTAACAGGAACACTTGCAGCAGGAAAAGGAACAGTTGTAAGTTTTTTAATAGAAAATGGTTTTAGGCATTATTCTGTCAGGCAGTTTTTAATTCAAGAAATAAATAAAAGAGGATTAGTAGCTAATAGAGACAACATGGTTCTGGTTGCAAATGAACTAAGAGAAAAACACTCGCCAGATTTTATTGTTGAGTCAATTTATGAAATGACAAAAAAATCTCCTGGAGATTGTGTTATAGAAAGTCTAAGATGTCCTGGAGAAATTGAGGCTTTAAGAAAAAAACAAGATTTTTATTTGCTTGCTGTTGATGCAGATCCAAAAATAAGATATGAAAGAGCATTCTTAAGAGGAAGTGAAACAGATAAAATTTCTTTTGAAGAGTTTCTTGAAAATGAAAAGAGAGAGATGCATTCAGAAGACAAAAACAAACAAAACCTAAGAAAGTGCATTTCTATGGCTGATTTTGTTTTAGAAAATAATGAAAACATAGAAGAACTTAAGCAAAAAGTTGAAAAAGTTATTGGTGAAATTTACAATAAAGATAAAAAAAGAAAAGATTATTTGTCTTGGGATGAGTATTTTATGGGGGTTTCAATTCTGTCTAGTAAAAGAAGCAAGGATCCAAACACACAGGTCGGAGCCTGCATCATAAACCAAGATAAAAAAATAATTGGAATTGGTTATAATGGATTTCCAAAAGGCTGCTCTGATGAAACTTTTCCATGGGGCAGAATTGGAGAATTTTTAGAAACGAAATACCCCTATGTGGTTCATGCAGAATTAAATGCAATATTAAATAGTGTTGGAAGAGATTTAAATGGCTGCACAATGTATGTTGCATTGTTTCCGTGTAATGAGTGTGCAAAAGCAATAATTCAATCTGGAATTAAAAGGCTAGTTTATCTTTCTGATAAATACAAAGACAAAGATTTTACAATAGCAGCAAAAAAAATGTTTGATTCAGCCGGAGTCAAGTATGAAAAACTATCTCCAGAAAATAAAGAGATACTTCTCGAATTTGAAGAAGATTAAAAACTTGGTTTACAAAACTTTTATAAACTTTCAAATTTCTTAATTAGTGATTAGATAAAAGCTAAAAATGATAAATAAAGACCTTGTGCCTGAACTGACAAACGGAGAATTTGAATCTTTTATTAAAGAAGGTTTAGCTCTAGTTGATTTTTTTGCAGAGTGGTGCATGCCTTGTGTTACGATGGGTCCTATAATTGACGAGCTTGCAGTAAAATTCAAAGGAAAGATAAAATTTGGCAAGGTTAACATTGAAGATAATGACCCTTTAGCAAATAAGTTTAATGTTAGATCTATTCCTAATCTTATTGTTTTCAAGTATGGAAAACAAATAGCTAGTTTTGTTGGAGCTTTATCTGCTGAAGATCTTGAAGAGAAATTAAATCAGTTATTGAAGTAAATTTAATTTCTTATTAATTTGTCTACAAGCCAAATTAAAGAAAAGCTAAAAGGATATTATTTAATTCTCTACAGAAAACCTTTATAAAAGAAGCGCGGGGGTTTTGTGGAGTATTTTAAAATAATTTCTTAAACCAGTTTAAGATTTTCTTAAAGAATCCTTCATCAATACAACTTGAATCAACACAAAGATTGCTACCACACTCAAAATTGTTTTCACAAGATTCTTCTGAGCCTTTTTGTTCTTTAAATTTAAGATCATCGTAACAGTATTTTCCATCCTTTCTATATCCAAAAGGATAACATTTATCCTCTAAGAGACATCCTTGACAAATAGATATTTTTTCCTCTTCTTTTATTACTTCTTTAGGGATATCTAAAGGTTTTTCTTCAGGGGTAGTTTTTATACAGGCCCCTTCATTACACCCTTGAGGACATTGGTAAGCCTCTAATTGTTTCTCCCCATTTTCACACCAAGATTCAGTTACTTGTGTGCCTTCTTCACCTGTTGTTGGTTTTCCATCATCTCCAACACATATCTCTATTGTAGAACTTCCATCAAATTTGTTTGTTCCCCTTGCATAATAATCTTTTCCATCTGAGTCACTACAATCAACACATGCTCCTTCAATACATCCATTTTCACAAACATAAATCTCTGTCTTTTTTACTCCACTTTCACACCAAGATTCTATAACCCTAGTTCCTTCTTCCCCATTAGTGGGTTTTCCATCTTCCCAAACACATATCTCTATAGTCGGATTTCCGTTAAGAGTCGTAGTTCCTCTAACATAATAATTTTTCTCTTCGGTAGAAGTACAAGTTTGTTCTTCACCACCACAAGCATCTATTTTTATTAATGAGTTATCACAAGAACTATACCAACCTTCTTCTGATGTTCCAACTTTATCACAAAGAGGTGAACATCCTAAACAACCTACTCCAAATTTGAGAGGGCCGTCATTATCATACCACGAATACCCTTTTAGGGGATTATCCATGCAATAAGGAACATTTTTTGAAACAGTTAAGCATGCCCCATTTTCACACCCAGAAGGGCAATGATATTTTACGAATGGACAGGCCATTAATTTACATCTCTCTGCTCCTTCAGGATAATAGCAGGCATATTCTTGTATATCTCCTACTTCCAAAGTATACTCATTTGGCATTCCCTCATTAACAACAGCGTCGTAAGTTACACATGTATCATCATAATCAAAATTATTATAGCTCGTTGTTCCACCAAGATAATAATTCAGACCAGAATCGCTCTCCACACAATCTTCAGAATAGTTAGTAAGTTCAGCATTTACTGTAGAAAAGCTAATGATTAACATAACAATTAATAATCCGTCCCACCCCATTTTCATAAATTAACAAATGACTACTTGTTTAAAAAACTAACTAAAAAACCAAAGAATAATATACTTCTTTATTCTCTCTTATGTAAATATTCGGGGATCCCAAAAACCTTTATAAACTAATTTCTTATATTTTAAGTATCACTTATGGATTTAATTTTCTTCCTTTTTTAGGGAAGATTAAGCGAAAGAAACCGTAGGTGTCTTCGCGGCTCCGTAGCTCAGTTTGGTAGAGCACTGGACTTTTAATCCAGGTGTCGAGGGTTCAAATCCCTTCGGGGCCATTTTTCTTTAAAAGTTAGATTTAAATGGAAAAAAGAATCTAATTAATGAGAGCAACAACAACATATCCTACAATATGTATCTAGAAAACAACAGTGTATAGCACGGGGACATATGTCCCCGGGGAGCACATCTAGAAAACAACAGAAAGGTTTAAAAACCAATTTTCACAATCTTTTATTATTAAGGAGTTGTTAAAGCTTTTAATGGAGATTGTATAATTTCCTAAACCCCCTAAATCAACCCTCCTCTACAATATGCATATTCTACAACCAAAACACATAAAATTATCTGGAAAAGAATCCCAAGAACTATTATTAAAACTAAATGTTTCTAAGGCACAAATACCAAAAATCTTTGCAAGCGATCCTGCGTTACCTGAAGGATGCGAGATAGGAGATATTATAAAAATAGAAAGAAAAACCGAGGACAGAATAGTCTTTTACTATAGGGTTGTTGTCTAATATGGTCAAAATCAAAATTTTATATAAAATAATATAACTAAAAAACAAAATGGTTAAAGATCACCAACATCTGGTCGTTAAAAAATACCTTGAAAAACACTCCCTAGTAGAATCAAATGTAATTTCTTTTAATAATTTTATTGAAAAAAGAGTTCAAGAGATTGTTGATGAAATTTCAGAATCAATAGATAATCAAGAATTTGAAATAAAACTTGGAAAAATTAAAGTAGGCAAGCCTATGGTTATCGAGGCAGATGGCAGTTCTTCATTAATAATGCCTTCAGAAGCAAGACTCAGAAGCCTTACTTATGCTGCCCCAGTTAATCTTGAGATCACAGTAAAAAAAGACGGACAAATTGATTCTGAAATTGTTGAAATAGGAAAAATCCCAATAATGGTAAGAAGCAAGATGTGCAATACTTATGGTATGGGAAGAGAAGAAATGATCCAAAATTATATTGATCCATTAGACCCTGGAGGATATTTTATAATAAAAGGGAATGAAAGAGTTATGGTTATGGCTGAAGATTTAGCTGAAAACCAACCTTTTGTTGAACCCAACAACAAAGGAGAGTTAATGCTTAAATTATTTTCTTTAAAAGGAACTTATAGAATTCCAACAACAATAACAGAAGATAAAAAAGGTATTTTTGAACTAACATTTGGAAAATTCAAAGATATTCCAGCAATAGTTATACTTAAGGCTCTTGGACTCACAAAAGAATCTGATATTGCAAAGGCTATAGGAAAAGAAACAGACAGTGTTATTGTAAATATGTATGAGTTTGTGAACATCGCAACTAAAGAAGACGCAATGATGTTTATTGCTGAAAAAACAAATCTGCAAGGAACAAAAAAAGAAATCTTTGACAGAGTAAAACAAAGAATTGATTCTTACTTATTTCCTCACATTGGGCAAAAAAAAGAAGATAGAATAAAAAAAGCAATTACTCTTTGCAAGCTAATAAAACAGTTTCTTTTATCTAAAGAAAATCCAAAATTAAGAACAGATAAAGACCATTATGCAAATAAAAGAGTCAGACTTTCTGGAGATCTTTTAGCAACTTTATTCAGAGTTAATTTAGGAATATTAATTAGAGATATACAATACTCTTTACAAAAGTCAGCAAAGAGAAAAAAATTCTTTTCTATTAAAATCATTGCTAAATCTACTCTTTTCTCACATAGAGTTGAATCTGCAATTGCTACTGGAAGCTGGACTGGTGAAAGAAGCGGAATAACCCAGAATATGGATAAGACAAATTACCTAGCAACTATTTCTCAGCTTCAAAGAGTTTCAAGTATGTTATCAAGCGAGCAAGAGAATTTTTTAGCTAGAACTCTTCATCCAACACACTATGGAAGATTTTGTCCAATTGAGACTCCAGAAGGTACTGAAATTGGACTAAGAAAAAATTTAGCAATATTAAGTAGAGTTTCTACCAGAACAAATCTTGAAGGAGAAAAATTCATAAAAGATCTTGAATCAATAGGCCTAATTAAAGAGGGGGTTTCTGGAAAGGAAACAGATGTTTTCTTAAATGGTATTTTTGTAGGAAGTGTTGAAGACCCTCAAGAATTTGTTAAAAAGATTAGAGAAAAAAGAAGGAATAATGAACTTCCTGAACAGCTAAATGCTAGAAATGCTGAAAACTTTAAAACAGTTTTAATTTCAACTGAACCAGGAAGAGTATTAAGACCTTTAATAATAGTTGAAAATGGCTCTCCTAAACTAAAAAACGAACACCTAATAAGACTAGAACAAGATGAGATTGATTGGAAGTGGCTAGTAGAAAATGGAATTATTGAATATCTTGATGCTGCAGAAGAAGAAAATGCTCTTGTTGCACTTTATGAAGAAGAACTAACTCCAGAACACACACATATTGAAATTGATCCTACTGATTTATTTGGGGTTGTGACAAGCCTGGTTCCTTATGCAAACCATGACCAGAGTTCAAGACTTAACAGAGGAAGTAAAACACAAAAACAGGCATTAGGAATTTATGCTGCAAATTATCTATGCAGACTAGACACTGATGTAAGTATTTTGCAATACCCTCAAAAACCTCTTGTAAAGAGTTTTATTTATGATACACTTAATACTTATCCTGCAGGACAAAATCTTGTTGTAGCAATCATGACACATGAAGGATATAATATGGAAGATGCTTTAGTATTAAATAAAGGAAGTCTAGATAGGGGTGTTGGAAGAAGTTTTTATTACAGACCATACTCCGCAATTGAAATGAATTATGCTGGAGGACTTAAAGATGAAATAGGAATCCCAGAAAAAGATACGTCTGGGTACAAAACAGAAGAAAGTTATGAACAGCTTGAAAAAGACGGAATAGTTTATCCTGAAGCAGAAATTGATGAAGGAATTGTTTTAATTGGTAAAACCTCTCCCCCTAAATTCTTATCTGAAGCAAGAGAAATTTCAGTCAGAACAAAAAAAGAATCAAGTATAACTATGAGGCAGGAAGAAAAAGGGATTGTTGAATCTGTTTTTGTGACTGAAGATAATGAAGGAAATAGAATTGTCCAGGTTAAAACAAGAGACCAGAGAATTCCAGAAATTGGAGATAAATTTGCTACTTCACACGGTCAAAAAGGAGTTATTGGACTGATCATACCAGAAGAAGACGTGCCTTTTACTTCTAGAGGAATAAAACCAGATGTTCTTTTTAATCCACATGGACTTCCAAGCCGTATGACTGTGGGATATCTTTTAGAATTATTAGCTGGAAAAGTCGGATGCTTAAGAGGAGAGGTTGTTGACGGAACTGCATTTTCTGGAGAAACCAAAAAACAATTAGAAGAGCAACTTAAATCTCTTGGATTTAGATATGATGGAAAAGAAACAATGTACAGTGGGATTACTGGCAAGCAAATAGAATCAAAAATATTTGTTGGAAACTTATACTATCTTAAACTTAAATATATGGTGGGAAATAAACTTCACGGAAGAGCTTCTGGCAAGGTTGCACTTTTAACAAGACAACCAATTGAGGGAAGATCTAAAGGAGGAGCATTAAGATTAGGAGAAATGGAGCAGCAGGTTTTAGTTGCTCATGGAGCATCCCTATTATTAAAAGAAAGATACAGTTCAGATAGAGTTGTTTTACCAATATGTTCAAAGTGCGGATCAATTGGAATTGATGATACTATCAGGAAAAAAGTGATTTGCCCTCTATGCACATCAGAAAAAATAGAATTTGTTGAAGTTTCATATGCATTTAAATTATTATTAGAAGAGTTGCAAGGATTACACATCCACACAACCTTTGAATTAAAAAATAAATATGAGTAAACAAAAATGACAGGAATTGAATATGGATATGGGATTGGAGAAGGCGAGCATTCATGCGGAATTGAAAATAATCCAATAGAAGGTAGCTATCCCTTTGATGATGTAGATCTGGTGGGACTTTCATATGTTCCAAAACACCCAGATGATAAAGTAAATGAGGGTTGGGAGACAACAGAATAAAAATGGAAAGACCAATAAGAAAAAAAATAGGAGAAATTAAATTTAGTTTAATTAGTCCTGACCAGATTAAAAAACTCTCTTCTGCTAAAATAGTTACTCCTGAACTTTATGATATTGACGGTTATCCTGTTGATGGGGGATTAATGGATCTTAGGCTTGGGGCAATTGATCCTGGAGTTAGATGCAGAACCTGCGGAGGAAGAATAAAAGAGTGTCTAGGACATCCAGGGAGTATTGATCTAGCCAGATCAGTTATTCATCTGAAATATGTTCCTTTAATTGAAATGGGATTAAGATGTTTTTGCCACTCGTGTGGTAAGTTAATGATAAATGAAAAAGATGCACCAAAATATTCTCCTAGTCAAAAAGCAAAAAAAGCAAAGGATGCAAAGAAATGCCCTCACTGCGGAGCTACAAATGACAAAGTTAGATTAGACAAACCTACAACTTTTTACAGAGGAAAAACAAGAATATTCCCAACAGAAATAAGAGAGACCTTATCTAATATTTTAGATAGTGAATTAAAAAAAATTGGAGTTGATTTCAGAACTGCAAGACCAGAATGGGGGGTATTAACCTCTCTTTTAGTTCCTCCTGTAACAGTCAGACCGAGTATTATTCTTGAGAGCGGAGAAAGAAGTGAAGATGATTTAACTCACAAACTTTCTGATATTATCCGTGCTAACCAGAGACTTTGGGAAAACTTAAATGCAGGAGCTCCAGAGGTTATTATTGAAGATCTTTGGGATTTATTACAGTTTCACATCACAACTTTTTTTGACAATACTGTTGCGAGAATTCCTCCTGCGAGACACAGAAGTGGCCAACCACTAAAGACAATAACAGAAAGAATTAAAGGCAAAGAAGGAAGAATAAGAAAGAACTTAGCAGGTAAAAGAGTTAACTATTCTGGAAGAACAGTAATTTCTCCTGACCCCTCTATTGAGATAAATGAGGTTGGAATTCCATTAGAAATTGCAAGAGTTGTTACTGTGGCCACAACAGTTAATGATATTAATATAGAAAAAATGAAAGACCTTGTAAGAAAAGGAGAAGCATATCCTGGGGCCAACTATATTATTAGAACAGATGGCAAGAGAAAAAAGATTACTCCTGATTTAAAAGAAGAAATAATCAGCGAGCTTACGCCAGGTTATCAGGTTGAAAGACACTTGCAAAATGGAGATGTTGTTTTATTTAACAGACACCCAAGCCTCCACAGAGGAAGTCTTATGGCCCACTATGCAAGAATCTTGCCAGGAAGAACATTTAGGCTTCATCCTGCTGTTGCTGCCCCATACAATGCTGACTTCGACGGTGATGAAATGAATATTCACTCTCCTCAAACAGAAGAAGCAAGAGCTGAGGCAAAAATTCTTTTAGATGTTAAACAAAACCTAATCTCCCCAAAAAACGCAACTAATTGGGTGGGTTGCATTGTTGATTCTATTACTGGGGGTTACTTACTAGGATTAGATGAATTTTCTAATGAACGTGCAAACCAACTACTTTACAAGTCTGGAATTGATTCGCCTATAATAAAAAAAATAACCTCTGGGTTTGAATTATTTTCAAAAATCCTTCCAAAAGTAAATTTCTCAAACAACTCAATCACAATAAAAGATGGAGAAATAACAAAGGGAATAATTGACAAAACTCTTTTTGGGCAAGAGGATGGAGAGTTAATAAGGGCACTAGATGAAAAAATAGGAAGATTGGAAACATTTGAAACAATAAAAAAAGCATTTAACCTAGGAAAGAACTATCTTAATGATAGGGGAATTACAATCTCTGTAGAAGATTTAAATGTTGCTGAAGAAATTGTTGAGGAATCTCAAAAAATAATTGAAAAAGCCGAGGGTAAAACACAAGAAATTATAGACTCTTGTGAAAACGGAACTCTTGAAATAATTCCGGGTAAAACAATTGAAGAGTCTAGAGAAATTAAAATTCTTAAAACACTTAATGAAGTTAGAACAAAAATTGGGGACATTGTAAAAAGAGAATTTCCTGCAGAAAACCCAGTAACACATATGATTAAGTCTGGTGGCGGGGGAAATATTCTAAATATCACACAGATGGCCTGTTGTGTTGGTCAGCAGGATTTAGAAGCTAAGAGAATTGATATTGGTTACACTGAAAGAACCTTGTCTTTCTTTAAAAAAGGAGACTTATCTCCAAAGTCAAGAGGATTTATTGCAAGCCCATATATTAAAGGATTAAGGCCAGATGAATTTTTCTTTGGAGCAATAACTGGTAGATCAACACTTATGGATACTGCCTTAAGAACACCAAAATCAGGATACTTGTACAGAAGACTTGCAAATGCATTACAGGATTTAAGGATGGAATATGATTCAACAATCAGAGACAGCAACAATAATATTATCCAATATGAATACGGAGAGGATGGAATTGATGTATCCAAACTTTATAGCAAAGGAAAGCTAGAACCAGGGGAAGCCATTGGAATAGTAACTGCCCAATCATTTGGAGAACCTTCAACACAGATGGTTCTGAGAACTTTCCACTTCGCAGGTGTATCTGAAATGCAGGTTACCCAAGGACTTCCAAGACTTATTGAAATATTTGATGCAAGAAAGAAACCCTCTTCCCCTAAGATGGAGATTTACTTAAACAAAGACTATAACAATGAAAAAGAAGCGAAAATTTTAGCAGAAAAAATAAAAGAAGTAACTATGAAGGACATTGCATCAGAAATTAATCTAGATTTCAGCGATAAAAGAATAGAAATAGTAGTTGACAAAGCAGGGATAAGGCAAACACACACTTCAGTTAAGAATATTGTTGAAAGATTAAATGAACTAGGATTTAAGGCTAAAGATAAGGATGATAAAATTACATTAAATGTTGCTGAAGCAAGTTTCAAAGAAATTTATCAGTTAAAAGAAAAGATTAAGGATACAATAATCTCTGGAATTAAAGGAGTAAAGCAAATACTTATTGTTAAAAGAGGAGCAGATTATGTAATCATAACTCTTGGAACAAACATAAAAGAAATAATAAAACTAAAAGAAGTTAATTCCAACAAAACCATTTCAAATGATCTTCATGAAATTGCAAGTGTCTTTGGAGTTGAGGCTGCAAGACAATTAATAATCAATGAAATATACGAGGTAATTAGGCCACAGGGTCTTGACATTAATGAAAGACATTTAAAATTAGTTGCTGATGCAATGACTAATACGGGGGAGGTTAAGGGGGTTACAAGAATTGGAATTATTGCTCAGAAATCTTCAATTTTAGCCAGAGCTACATTCGAGACTCCAGTCAAACAATTTGTAAACGCAACAATAAAAGGCAGTAAAGATAAATTAACAAGTGTAATTGAAAACATAATTTTAAACCAACCAGTTCCAATTGGTACAGGACTTCCAGGATTACTGGTTAAAGTTATTGGACCATTAAAGAAAAAAGAAGAAGATCTAAAAACTGCAAAAAGTAAGATTGTAGAAAAGGTAAATAAGTAATTTTCTCCTCGGAAAATTTAAGAAACATTTATAAACAAAACACTTCTAAAATTTTAATAAGATGGCCGGCGTTATTGATATGCAACTAATGAGATACTTGAATCTATTTGAAAGAGTAACTGGAGTCAGGACAAGCCATGTTTTCAAATATAACGAAGCAATCTTTTTTTGTGTTCCTGGTTCTTTTATTTCAAAAGCAATTGGAAAAAATGCAGTAAACATAAAAAAATTAAATGAAATTCTTCAAAGAAAAATAAAAGTTGTTTGCTTTCCAAATGGAGAAGAAGACATTAAAAGGTTTATACAAAGTATTGTTGAGCCTGTTGTTTTCAAAGACCTTCAAATAGTGAATGGGGAGATTGTGCTTAATGCAAGCACCCAGAGCAAGGCTGCCTTAATAGGAAGAAACAAAAGAAGATTTCTTGAAATGCAAAAAATCCTAAGGGATTTTTTTGGAAAAGAATTTAGGATTGCTTAAGAAAGCTTTTTAAAGTGCAAACTTTCTTAAATGAAGATGACAATAGCACAACAAGCACTAGAAACTAGAAGGAAAATTCATAGACTTCTAGAAGGAGAATTAATTTATATTCATCCTGCTTCAACAGAAGAATTAGCTTATTTTGGACAATTCAAATACAGGCGCACTAATACTGAAAGAGGAGAAGAAAATATTCATTTTGATCTTGCTATTGAGTTTAGTTTTGACCAAGACTATGGATTATGGGTTCCAAAATTAAGAAGAGACAGCACACGCCATTCAATTGATGGTATTTCTAACGGAGGAACAAACATATATTCTGGGATGTATGAAATTGAAGGTGGCCTTACACTAAATAACCCCTATAATCTTGAATTTGTTAAAGAAGTTGCAAGAAGATTTTCCTAAAAAAAGAGGAAGATTAAATAAACTCTATTTCTGAAACAAGGGGCTGATGATCTGAAAGATAAATATTATCTAATATCTTGGTTTTAATTTTTATTTTTTGCGGGTTTGTTTTTACTGCAATGTAGCTTGCTGTATCTCCATCATCAAGATAGTGCATAGGAGCAAATTTTCTGTAAGGATTTTTTTTATCAAACTCTGGGTTCTTTGTTAAAGAGACTTTTAAATGATTATCATTCCATTCTAAAAATTCATTTGTATTAATATTAAGATCTCCGGTAAGAATTAAAGAGTGAAATCTTTTTACTATTTTTTTTAAAAACTTTAATTGCTTAGATAAAAACATTATATGCTTTTTTTTAGATCTTGCAAAAGCATGAGTATTAAGGATAAAACAATCTTTATTATCCAGTTTAATTAAACAAACAAGAATTCCTTTTCCTGCAAAAGTTTCGTCTATTCTTTTTGAGAGGGGTCTTTTAAACATATAAAAAAATTTCTCTAAAGGCTTAAATTTAGTCATTATTAAAAGGCCAGACTGGTTGGTTGCTTCTCCTATACCAGAGGTTACAAAAAAATAATCTGGAAATTCTTTTTTTAATCTAGCTACATCTTTATGACTCCAGATTTCTTGAAGAGAAACGATGTCTGCATTTTGGTCTTTTAAGAAACTAATGGTTTTACTAAGTCTTTTTTTTAAATAATGTGAAAAAGGCCAAGGAAGCCCCCACACATTTAAAGAAATAATTTTTAATCTTTTAGTCATGCTTAAAGAATAATTACTCTATTTTTAAAATTAACCTATAAGAAAAGCTTTTTAAACCAATCTTTCAATTAAGATATATTCTTAAACGGCCAGAACTAAAATTTAATCAGGCCTATTTTGAGGAGAAATATAATGGGACTTAAAACTGCATTAAAAAAACAAAAAGACAGAAGAAAGTTTAGATGGAAGGAAAGACACTATAAAGTTAAAACTCTAAATCTTTATGCTAAAGCAGATCCACTAGAAGGGGCTAATCAAGCAAAAGGAATTGTTCTGCAAAAAATTCAAAAAGAAGCTAAACAACCAAACTCTGCTATGAGAAAATGCTGCAAGGTTCAACTAAAGAAAAATGGCAAGCAAATAACTGCATTTATCCCTGGAAACTTGGCACAACGATTTATTGATGAACACGATGAAGTGATGATAGAAAGAATTGGGGGAAAACAAGGAAGATCTAAAGGAGATATTCCTGGAGTAAGGTTTAAAGTTATTCAAGTAAATGATCAGCCTTTGCAAAGACTTGTGCAGGGCAAGATTGAAAAAGGTAGAAGATAAAATGGCAATAAACTTAGAACAAAGTGAACATACCCAAATTGGTGCTAAAAAACCAAGACCTGAATATGCTCTAAAATATTCAGGAAAAGGAAAAGGAGATCTTTCAAGATACTACCAGATGATCAGGGATCTTGGACAAAAACTAGACTCTTCAGGATTAGTAAGATTAAGAGTTGAGGGACCTCACGGAATTCTTTACTTTTTAGGAAAAGGAAGAAAAGTCATAGTTTCAAAAACAAGAAGATGGAGTGGTGCTTTTTTTTCTGGTTTTGATCCAAGACAGTATAGAGGATTATCAAACATCCTTAGAGGAGTAGAAAATGACTGAAACAATTCAAAACTTTAAGATCTTTGATTTATATGATTTGTCAGAAGTACATGTAGAAGATCCTGGACTCAAAGCAGTGATTAATCTTCAACCAAAACTTGTTTTAAAGAGTTATGGAAGAAATGTCCAAAAAATGGGCCAAACCAAAGTAAATATTGTTGAAAGATTAATGAATAAACTTGCTGTTGCCGGGCATAGAGGTAAAAAACATAAAATTATTCTTGGAAAATCTACAGGAAAATATACAAAGAATATGAACACTATTCTTGAATCATTTAAAATTATTGAAAAAAAAGCAAATAAAAACCCTATTCAGGTTCTAATTAAAGCAATTGAGAACTCAGCGCCAAAAGATGAAATTACTGTTATTGAATATGGCGGTGCAAGATATCCTCAAGCAGTTGATGTTTCTCCATTAAGAAGAGTCAACCTTGCAATCAAGCATATAGTTCATGGTGCAAGTGATAAGGCTTTTAACAAAAAGAAAACTATTGTCCAGGCACTTGCAGAAGAAATTATTTTAGCTTCTGAAGGAAATCAAGAAAGTTTTGCATGCAAGAAAAGAAATGAAGCAGAAAAGCAGGCTGATTCTGCACGTTAATTTTCACCCCAAAACTTTTTAAACCAACTTTTCAATTAAGATATATTCTGATATTAAATTATCATTATAAAACCTTGGCAAGCTGGAATTAAAATTCCGCAAGCCATTTTAATAAATTAAAATGTCTGAAAAAGAATCACAGTTTAACAAAATAAAAAGACTCAGTAAGAATCAAAAGCATATTAGAAACATCGCTACTTCTGCACATATTCACCACGGAAAAACTGCTTTAACAGATAATTTATTGGCAGCTTCTGGCCATATGGCTGAAAAATCTGCAGGAAATTTAGATGCAGGTATGGCAACATGGCAGCATTCAGATGAACAAGAGAGGCTTTTAACAGTAGATGCAGCGAATGTTTCAATGGTTCATGATTTCCATGGAGAAGAATATCTTATTAATTTAATTGATACTCCAGGCCACGTTGATTTTTCTGGAAATGTTACACGTGCTATGAGGGCTATTGACGGAACTGTTGTTCTTGTTTGCGCTGTTGAAGGAATAATGCCTCAAACAGAGACAGTAATAAAACAAGCTTTAAGAGAAAGAGTTAAACCAGTTCTTTTTATTAATAAGGTTGACAGACTCATTAAAGAGTTAAAATTAGGCCCTGAACAAATGCAACAAAGATTTATTAAGATATTTCAGGAGTTTAATGATTTAATAAAAAAAATTGCAGATGCAGACTTTAAAGAAAAATGGCTAGTTGATATTAAAGATGGCAGTGTTGCATTTGGGTCTGCTAGGGAAAATTGGGCTTTATCTGTTCCGTTTATGCAAAAAAAAGGAATTACTTTCAAAGACATATTTAATTTATATGAAATGTCTGAAACAGAAAGAAAAGAGTGGTGCTGGAAAAAGGCCCCTCTTTATGAAGTTCTTTTAGATATGGTAGTAAAGCATCTCCCAGATCCACTCGATGCACAAAAATATAGAATTCCAAAAATATGGAAAGGAGAAATTGAAAGTGATTTTGGGAAGAATTTAATGAGCTGTGATGCAAACGGAAAGATAGCTTTTGTTATTACAAGAATTGTTATTGATCCTAGATCTGGGAAAGAGATTTCAGCGGGAAGGTTATTCTCTGGAACATTAAAGACAGGCATGGATGTTTATCTTAACTTAGCAAAGCAAAAGCAAAAGATACAACAGCTATTTATTTATAATGGAGTAAAACCAGAACAAATAAATGAATTAGGACCAGGAAATGTTCTAGCAATTTCTGGAGTTGTTGGAGAGGCTGGAGAAACAATAACTCTTTCACCAGAAACTCCTTTTGAAGAACTCAAGCATATTTTTGAACCAGTTATTACAAAGGCTATTGAAGTTAAAAAAACAGCTGACCTTCCAAAGTTAGTTGAAATATTAAAAAAAGTTGCAAAAGAGGACCCTTCAATAAAAATAGAAATTAATGAACAGACAGGAGAGAGTTTAATGTCTGGAATGGGAGAACTACATCTTGAAATAATAGAAAATAGAATTGTTACAGAAAAAGGACTAGAAGTAAAAACATCTAATCCAATTATTGTTTATAGAGAAGCAGTGGGAAAAGAATCTCCTGCAATGGAAGGAAGAAGCCCAAACAAACACAATAGTTTTTTTATAAGTGTTGAACCCCTAGAAGATGAAGTTTATAATGCAATTAAATCTGGAGAATTAAGAGAAGGACGACTTAAAAAAAAGAACCCAGAAATATTTGATGTGCTTTCAAAATTAGGCTGGGGCGGAGACACAATTAGAGGAGTCAGAGATATTTACAAAGGAAATATTTTCTTAGATGAAACCCGGGGAGAGGTTCACATTGGAGAGGTAATAGAAATGGTATTAGATGCTTTTGAGATGGTCATGGATAAAGGACCTCTTGCCAGAGAACCTTGCACAAAAATGAAATTTGTCTTGAATGATATAAAACTTCATGAAGATGCTATTCATAGAGGCCCTGCACAAGTTTATCCTGCAGTCAGAGAAGCAATTAAAGAAGCAATGCAAAAAGCTGCACCAACTTTACTAGAGCCGATTCAAACTCATATTATTGAAGTTCCTGATAAATTCATGGGTGCAATCACAAAACTAACAGGCGGAAAAAGAGGCCAGATGCTTGAAGTAAAACAAGAAGATGGCCATGCACAAATGAAAGTTAAGCTTCCCGTAGCAGAAATGCTTGGATGGAGTAATGATTTAAGATCTGCTACAGAAGGAAGAGGAGTTTCCTCATTATCAGACCAACTTTTTGAAAAAATCCCTAATTCTCTTCAAGAGGATGTTATTAGAAAGATAAGACAGAGAAAAGGTTTAAGTGAAAATCAATAAGTATTCTAGAGGATAAAACCAGATAAAATATAATTTTAAATAATTAAAGAGAATAGATTTGATATGAATAGGCTTAGTGATTTTACTCCTGGTTTGAAAGTTAGTATTAGGGGAGGAATTGTTGGACAATCTATCTATGGCAAACCAGTCAAGGCTGAAAGAGCAACAGAAGGAAGAGTATTTGCTATAGAAAGACAAAAAGTTGCTGTTGAGTCTCCATTATATCATGATTTTGTTTTATACAACCCGTCAGACTTAAAGATAATAAGACAAAAAGCAAAAACAGATTATAAAGGAGGGGCAAAAGATTAATAGAAAAACTAAAAATCCATCTCAACTCTTAATTCTACAAGACACAATAAGAACTTACTTATCTGCATAAAATGCCTTCTTATGCTTTGAGCATCATTGTTTTTTGATTCTTTACTTTTAAAATAATCATTGTAAATTTTAAAGTCATTTTTTCCAAACTTAATTGCAGTTTCTCTATCAAAACTATAGAATAATTTGTAGTACATTTGAAAATGCTCTTTTACTATCTGTGCAAAAGGCAAAACCTCGTCAATTTTCTTTTTTGTGGTTGCAAGATGAGTTCCAATATATTTGAATTCGTCACCAAGAAGTTCTAATAAAAATAATGTAGAGAACATTATTGGTTTATTCTTCTGAAAAGTTGAATCATTTACTCTATTTATTATTCTACAGCAATAATCAACAAACCTGTCTGTTCCCCTATCTAAGGTATGAATTTCTTTGCATGTATTTATTTCTCCAATTACATTATTTTCAATTTTATCTAAAATATAATCAAAGAGCTCTCCTATGATAAGAAAGATTCTTCTTAAAGAAGTATCGAATTCTTTTGCTGTTAGTTCTCCCATTTCACGGATAATACAATAATTAGGTCCGTGCTCGATTATCTCAATACCAACAAATCTTCCAACTACTTCATGGAGCATATCAATTACTGGTCTAAAACTCTTTTTCTCACCCATTTTTTCATAGGCAAGCTGAGTGGTATAAAAATCAAATGCTCCATCTTGGTCTTTTTTTGCTGCATCATATAAAACTTTTATTTCTGTGTATCCTTCTCTATAAGCAGACTGAAAAAATCTCCAGATCATAGGGACATTAAGTCCGCGAATATCTATTGTTGTACTTTTTAAATCTGAACTTTGTTTTCCATTAACTACCAAAAATCCATTAGTTTCAGAAAGATCAACCTCATCTCCTGCTTTAAGATTTAATTTTGTAGTCCACTCTTTAGGGAGAGTTATGGTCATTGTGTTATGACCTTGTTTAATGATACGCCTCTTAACCATATACTTTTTAGGAAAGATATATTTATATGTTTTATGAATATTCAGTATATACCGGATATGTTAAAATATATTGACAAGGGAGCACTTTCTCCAGATATATTGAAATGTGCATTATATATTGTATAGAACATATATTGACAAGAAATATATTATATATTCTATTTTAGTAGGTATGAGGCACACACTAAGCCCAATAAAAAAATTAATTGCAACTTCTGCGTTAACAGCTTCATTATTATTACCAACATATGTGGCTTCAAAAGACATGGAAAAGAACGGGTTTTCAGCTGAATTTAGTGCAGGGTATTCAACTAAACTAGTAGATAAAGTAGCAAATATTCCTCTTGAAATAAGAACAGTTCCTAAATCTCAAGATGATTATTCATGGTATAGTCCAGATACTCTTATAATAAAAAAAGATTCTATTGATTTATGCAATAGAATTTCATTAGGAGGAAAGTTTGGAGGAAAACTTGCTTTTAATAATACTTTCGGGTTAGTTTTAGGAATTGGAGCAGATTTAAGTTTTAATGACAAAATAGAAAACATTGTTAAATACGACTCTAGTGATGTTTCTGATACTAAACAAACTCAACCAGCAGCTAGTTGTGAAGTAGAGTATAAACCAATAGAGAGATATTTTTCTGTAAGGCCCGCATATTTAACTGAAAGAAATAATTCTTTAAGGTTAAGCATATACTCTGAATTAGAAATTAAACTTGCGCAGGGTTTTTTGATTGGTCTTGGTTATGAAATAGCACCCGAAAAAATTGTTGCTGAAAATGGGTGGACTGGAACTGATGGCCTCAAAAAAAGAGAAAGATATACTTTAGCAAACTTACTCACTGAAAAAATTTATGCTTCTTTAAAATCTTCTGCTAAAAACCAGAACGAGACAGTATTTTATGCTCTAGATTTTGGGATTTTAAGGATACTAAAAAAAGATCTTACTAAAATCGGAAAAGAAACAAGAATGACTTTTAATGATAGGGAATGGTTTGTTGGATTTAGAGTTGGAACGAGGTTATAAAGAGTAAAATGCAACTTTTAAATTTAGAAAAACAAAAAACCATACACAAGATTCAACAGCTAAGTGAATTCTTAAACAAAGGTGAGTCTCCCCTGGATTATGAAAAACAGCTCTTAAAAGATCATAGCAAAAGAATATCAGAAATATTTCGGGGAAAATTAATTCCTCCGTATGAACTAGAAATACAGCCAAGCTCTTTATGCAATTTAAAATGCAAGCATTGTTTTGGAAAGGCTCTTTCATCAAACAATCTAAAAAATAAAATAACAAAAAAAGAATTAAATATCCTAGCAAAAAAAATAAATGAATTCAAAGAAGAAAATTTTTCAATAGAGGTTGTTAAATTTTGTGGAACAACAGGAGAGCCTTTAGTAAATCCCTCTACAATGTATGGAATTACTTTATTTAAAAGTCTTGGGAAAAAAATAATATTATTTACTAATGGTTTATTTTTAGATAGAAAACTTGATGGGAGAGAATATATTGACTATATACTCGAAGCAGATAAAATAAATTTAAGTATTGATGCAGGTTGTGAAAAAACTTTTAAAGAATTAAAAGGAAAAACAGGTTTTAAAAGAATCATAAAAAATATTAGAAAACTTGTTTATAAGAGAAATTCTTTAGATAAAAAATTAAAAATCATTATAAGTTTTGTTATTGGAGAAATCAACCATAAAGATATTTTAAGAATAACACAAATATCAAAAGATATTGGGGTTGATGAATTAATTTTTAGAGTAGACTTTACTAATCCTCAGAGAATAAGTGAATTATCAGAAAAAATTATTAAGGACGTAAAGGAAGCAAAAAAATTTGAGAATCCTTCTTTTAAAGTAATATCTGTTTATTCTGAAGAAAATATAAGGGGGGATAATTCCGGATTTAATTCTTATGGAAGAAAATGTTTTAACTGTTATTTTTGGGCGTGTATTGGACCCGACTGTAATCTTTATGCCTGCGGGCATAGAACCTACTCTGGAGTCAAATCTTATGGAAATCTTTTAAATAAATCATTTAAACAAATTTGGAAAAGTAAATTAAGAAAAAGAAACATAACCTGTCTTCCAGATGACAATTGCAAATTCTGCTCTCCATCTTCAACAAGGAGAAATGATTTTATGACTTTCCTGTATAATTCTTTAAACTAAAATGAGAAACAAAAGAACAGTTGGATTTTATGGCCATCCTCCTCCTGAAGTTGGAATAGAGTTACAAAGAGATTTTTTAAAATATGCAATAGATGTTAAAATTAATCCGTGTATTTGTGAGATGCCTGAATTAACAGGATTACCAAAAATATTAATATGTCATCCAAAAGATTCTAACCAAGAATACTGTTTTGATATTCTTAGGAGTACAATAGGAAACAATAGAGATAAAACATTTTATATTTTTTCTTTGGGAAAACCAGGCAGAGAACAAGAAATAGGAAATCATCCAAATGTAGTTTATGTAAATAGAGATAGTGTAGCGAGGATCTTTAAAAGAATAATTTCTGAAGCATTAAATTAAAATTAATAGAAGAATATTCTTTTTGTTCTAGAAAAACCCTTTATCTATTTTACAGAAAAGTTTATAAACTAATTTTTTTATTAACTAATCATGGCAAAACAGGAATCAAAACGATTCCTTAAAACCCATTTATTTTAAAACAAACAAAAAACAAAAAAATGGCTAAAGCAAAACCAAACATGAACATTGTGTTCGTTGGACATGTTGATGCTGGAAAATCAACAGTAGTTGGTAGACTTCTTTATGATAGCGGTGCTGTTCCTGAGCAAGAAATGAAAAAGCTTAGGGAAGAGGCTGTTAAGCATGGTAAAGCTGGTTTTGAATTTGCTTATGTAATGGACAAGATTAAAGAGGAAAGAGAAAGAGGAGTTACTATTGATCTAGCTTATAAAAAAGTTATGACAGAAAAATTCCAAATCACAATCATTGATGCACCAGGACACAGAGATTTTGTTAAAAACATGATTACAGGTGCGAGCCAGGCTGATGCTGCATTCTTGGTTATTGCTGCTCCAGCAGGAGTACAACCACAAACAACAGAGCACTTATGGCTATTAAGAACAATGGGAGTAAAAAATATATGTGTTGCAGTGAATAAGATGGATGCTGTTGACTACAAAGAAGACAGGTTCAATAAAGTTAAAGAGGACGTTACTAAGCTTTTTACACAAGTTGGAATTCAGCCAGTTAACTTTATAGCATGCTCAGGACTCTTAGGAGAAAATATTTTCAAAAAATCTACTCAGATGCCTTGGTACAAGGGACCAACAATATTAGAACAATTTGATCAATTCCCTATGCCAGTGCCTCCAACAAACCTTCCAATGAGAATGCCTGTTCAGGATGTTTATGAAATTACAGGTATTGGAACTGTTCCAGTAGGTAAAATTGAAACAGGAATTATGAAAGTTGGACAAAAGGTTTTAATTCTTCCAGGAAGAACAGGAAAAGGAATTCCAGGAGAAGTTAAAACTATTGAAGCTCACCATGAACAACTTTCAGAAGGGCTTGCAGGAGATAATGTAGGAGTTAATATTAGAGGAGTAGGCAAAAAAGATATTGCTAGAGGAGATATTATATGTGATGCAGCTAAACCAGTGCCAATTGTTGAAGAATTTATTGCACAGATTGCAGTAATTAATCACCCAACTGTACTAGCTAAAGGATATACTCCTGTATTTCACATTCACACAGCACAAGTTCCTTGCCAATTTATAGAATTAATAGAGCAAATTGATCCTAAAACAGGACAAGTTATAAAACAAAATCCTGACTTCTTAAAGAACGGGGATGTTGCTAAAGTAAGAATAAAGCCACAAGGAAATTTAGCTCTTGAAACACAAAAAGAAAATCCTTTTACATCAAGATTTGCTGTAAGAGATGCTGGAGCAACAGTTGCTGCTGGTGTTTGTATTGAGATTACAAAGCGAAAATAATTCTTTGTTTTTCTATAAAATAACTCTAGATATCTAATAAATAAGATTATATTTTTCTAGAGTAGTAATCCTTAAATACTGCACTAATTTCATCTTAAACATGCTAAAAAAAGACATGAGTAAAACTGAAATTGAGGATTTTTTAAGGGGAAAAGGCGATTTTGTACAAATTGATCATTTAAGTAGATTAATCCTTGAAAAAGAGATTCCTTTAGATAAAAAGAGATTCATGTATAAAAAACTAGCAGACATTTATGAAAAAAAAGGCATGTTTAGAGAGGCTGCAAAAATGTATAGTAATATTGCTATATCTTCACCTGTTTTTGCTGAAAAAATAAAAAATCATGTTAAAGAGGCAGAGTTTTCTATTAAGGCTGGGAGCTTTGCTGCTGCAGATGAAGCAGTAAAAAAAGCAATGGCAGAGTCAAACATCTCTCAAAGAGCTGAAATTTTTGTTGGAATTAAAGAATTCTATAAAAAACAAGCAGAAGAATATGAAAAAAATAATAAAAGAGGCCAGGCAGTAAAACTTTATGAAAAACTATTGTCAATGACTAATATCTCAGAAAATGAAAGGCAAGAACTAAAGAAAAAACTAATGGATTTATATGAAAAAGTTGGCAAAATAAGAGAGTATTTTTCTATAAAAGAAGGCAGTTTTGACTCAAAACATCATAGGAGATAAGATTCTTTTAATTTACCATGTCGCTTGTAAGTAATAACCCATATAAAGATTTAAATAATCTTTTTAGACACTGATTTTATGAAAAATTTAGAATTAAAAATAAACCCATATAATTTATCAAAAAAATTCATAGATTCAGTTAAAGGAACATATCATTGGAGCAAGAAATATATAAATTATAAAATGGGTGCTCTTGGTGCAAGTTTTGCCGGAGGAATAGCTTTTTATGAAAATTATAACCATGGATTTAATCCTGCAACTTTTGCTTTTGCTAAGCAAGCAGCATTGGTTGTTTTTGTAGGAGGGTTAAATAGTAAAACTTGCGAAAAAATGGCTAAAAAGTTTAAATCAAAACCCCTCTCACTATCCACTGCAACAATTGTTTCTACTATTCAATCAGGAGCAATAATCTATTTTGTTCATAAAATAAGTGGAACTCCTGAAGCAGAAAACACGGCTTTAGCAATTTCCTCCCTAAATCTTCCTGCATTTTTTGGATTGGGATGGTATTATAGGAATAAGCATGATAAAGGTGAATCAAAAGGTTTGTTTATGCAGCCATAGGAATTTAAGATTATAACTTATTCTAAAGAACATATATTTTTTTAAATAATGATTTATTGGATCAATTATGGTAGATAATAGAGGAGCTTCTTTTGATGAAAAAGCAAGACAATTAGAAAAAGAATTAGCAGAAAAACCATTAAGGAGTGATCAAAGAGCATTAATGTTGCTTGCATTAGAAACAGGCTATGCTGCTGGGGCTTGTATTAAAATCTATGAGCGCGAGAAAATGGATCATGCAATCTCACCCGCCCAAGAAAAGTATGATACTCTGAGGGAAAGGCTTTCTTCTTGATTAAACAGTGAGCTGTAAAGTAAACGACACCTAATCGGCACATTTTTAAGTTTCACTTCTCTTATTTTAATATGATTGCTGATAGATTAGAAGAAATGGGAATGCTCAAATTTGCACCTAAAGAAAAGACAGAAGAAGAAAAGCAGTGGGAAATTGATGTAAAGAATAAAGCCCTGTATTCCAGAGCACTTAGAGAATTAACGGAAGAATATCCAGAGAAATTTGGAGAGAAGATAAACTTTATTCCTCTTGTTGATGAAGAGACCATAACCCTAACAGGGAATTTTGATATTTTCAAGACTGAAGTTTATGAAAAAATTTTAGAGCATGATGGTGAAAAGAAAACGTATAAAGTTATTCTTAGAAAGAATTAAAGTCTATTCGGGCACCAACACGCTTAAATACTTAGGGCACCTAAAGATTTTATGAAAATCATAAAGACCCTTGATAAAAAAGTAGGCAATACAGAATATCATAAGTATAGGGCACCATTACCTAAGGCAGTAGCCGAAGATTCTGGACTAATTGACAAAGAGCTTAAAATAACTACAAAAAACAATAAAATTCTAATAGAGGAAGATAAAGAGAAGAAGGAATAGGTTTATATTTATTAAAATAGACTACTTTTTATGGTAGAATTAAAAGAAAATGATGATAAGGATGTTAAAATCTTTCCCTATCAGTGTGAATTAAGTCTTCCAGAAAATAAGGTAGAAAATTTTCCAGAATTGTTTAAAATAGAAAATTCTGAGTCTAATGTTGTAGAATATATATCTGATACGTATTTAGTTTTAGTAATTGATAGTATTTATGAGGGTTTTATGTTTGGAAGATTCTTTAAATTAAGAGATGACAGCCCAACAATATTTAACAGAAAAGAGGGGAAAGAGAAAAATATAGAATTACTGAGCGAAGAAAACATAAAAGAAGAATCTCATTTTATATGGAATATCAAAGATTGTATCATTTTCGCAGAATTTAACTTTAATGCAATTAGAATGTTTAGTTCCCCTTTATCTTACTACTTAAATGAAAGATTTAATGTGGATGATTGTAAAGTCAAACCCATAGAAGATAAAAATACTTTTGATAATTTAAAGAAAGAAGAAGATATATATTCATTAATTTTAAGGACAGCCCAAGAAAGCAGTAAAACTCTTCAAGAAAAATATAATTTACCAGATTGGAAAGTTTTATCAGATATAGGACAAGATAACGAAACCATCTTCGAAGTAACTGTTAAGAGAAGTAGAAAAAAAGATAGTAAGTTGGATAAAGAAAAGGTAATAGCAATAGTCGGAAATTTGGTAGAAAATAAAGCACCGATAGAATCTGTAAAAGTTGAGACACAAGATTTAGTTTATGACTTAATAAAAAATAATCTTCTGTTTTATTATACCAAGATAAAAAAAGATGGTAGAAAATTAAATAATGAGGATTTTAATTTCAAGGTTCTTTCACTCTATAAAAAATATATTTCTACAATAAAGGGTAACCTTAAGAAAGATTGAGTTTTTTCAATTTATCTTTTATTGCTTTATTCCTTGCCCCTTTAAACAATAGAAATAGATAGAATATTAATAATAAAAACATTAAAATTAAATAGGTTACTAATAAAAGTTGAACATATATTAAATAAATATTATCAATGAATACTATCATAAACCCCAAAATAATAATAAATAAGTTTATTATTAGGGCTAAAAAAAATCTAAAATTGAGGTTCTCTAATGCTTTGGTTTCTAGGGTATCTATTGAAAGTGCAGGAATTAGCCCGAAGAGAATGGCATAAGAAGTTAGTAATAGACCAAAAAGAGTTCCAAAAATACTCAATATTAATTTATTTAAAGATTCTGAGTTATATATTTGAATGGTGTCAACTAAAAAAATTAACCCCAAAATAATAATAATTGAAATTGAAAGGATATATACTATTTCCTGTTTTCTACTAAAAAATCCTCTAATTTTATTTATCATTTTCAACTGCTCCCTTTATTTTTTCCCAAATTTCTTCTAGACTTAGATTATCTGAATTTGGATATATATTAGAGTTTTTTGTTTTCTTTATTGTTGAGCCGTCTTTTCCAAACTCTATAACTCTTATTTGGAATCTTGGTTTTTGTCTTTCTAAGTGCATTTTAACATTTTTTATGTTAAATAAAGTGTTAAAGAATATATAAATTTATCTAAGTTACTTAGGGCACCGAAACCTTTATATAGTTCGGGCACCTAAGTATTGTATGACTGAAACAAGATGTAGACATTGCAAAAGCACTAACACTTACAAAAAGGGATTTAGAAATACAGAGAATAGAGGAAGAATCCAAAAACACTTCTGTAAGGGCTGTAAGAGGATGTTTACAGAAGATTTAGGGTTTTATAGGATGAGGCATAAAGAGACAATAATAACCATGTCAATAGATATGTATGTCTCAAACCTTTCAAGCAGAAAGATGAGAAACCAACTAAGCAGACATATGGGTGTTAAGGTTACTCACATGACTATCTTAGATTGGGTTAGAAGATATGCCTTAAAGGTTGGTAAATTTGTAGAGAAGCTAGGATACAACATGGGAGACAGCTTTTATGCAGATGAGACCTTAATAGATTGTGAAGGTAGAAATGATAGATTTTGGGCTTGTATTGATTGGGATACCAGAATGATAACTGGAACACATTACTCTTTATCTGGAAATCCTACACAAGCTATAAAATTCCTAAAGAAAGCAATAAGCAAGGGAAAGCCAAAGTTTATTCAAACAGATGGAGGTGTTTTTTATCCTAAAGCATTTAAGAGACTTTTCTATTCAAACAAGATTAAGGGATTAACAATAGAACACAAAATACAAAACTATCAAAGAACAAGAATACATAACTACAAAATAGAAACTGTCTTTATGAAAATAAAGGATAGGGTAGATGATTTTAGAGGGTTGAAAGCTTTATGGTCTGCCCCAATAATGATGATGGCTATAACCATCCAACACAACTTTATAGAAGCTCATACAACAATAGATGAGGTGCCTTGTAATCGTGCAGGACAAGAACTACCTCTTGGAGATAATCGTTGGTTAGACTTAATTAAATTAGCAAGTAGAAATTAAGATTTTTCTATAACCTCTTGTTCCTCTTTTGCTATTCCATATATTTTGTAAACCATATTATCTATTTCTCTTTCTGTTTTAGATATTTCATTAACCAAATCTAAAACTTCTTTTTTATTCTTTTCAAAGAACTCCATTAATTCGGTTTCTCTTTCTATACTAATAACTTTATTTTTATATTGTATTTCATTAACAAATTCTTTAAAATTTAATTTATAAAAAGTATCTAACTTTCTTGAGGTTTTATCTAAATTATATTTATACTTAATCAATTTTATGAATTTATTTTTTGACTCATAAAATTGTTTATTTTTGTCTATCATAAAATCAGATTTCTCAATAAATGGTTTTTGTTCTTCAAGAGATATTTGCTTTATTGGGATCTTTTCTAAAAATGTTTTGGAGATATTGACTGTTAGATTTGATTTATTTGTAAACTTGCTTACATAATACCAATTAATTACTCTTGAATTTAATAAAGCTAAAATATATTTTAAAGAATAATCTTTGTTTTTGGATAGGATTGTATTGGTAGAATTGAATGTATAATATTTATTATTATCATAACTTGTAACAAGGGGCTTTAATCCACCACTTATTCTTTGAGTTATTAATTTCTCTGGACTTAAAAATATGGATTCTTCTCTTGCTCTGTAAAGTAGTTTTTTCTCATATAAAATATATCTTTCAGCGAAAACAGGGAAGAAAGGTTTTATGTCCTTTCCCTCTAACATAGGCTTATGCTTTTCACTTTTCTTATAATTCTCAATCATTCCCTTTTTATTTTTTCCTGTTGCTATTCCCCCAGCGTGTATAATCGCTATCTCCCCCATATCTATACAATTCTCAATTATTTTGTCTAATAATTTTCTATCAGATTTAGTAGAAACAATATTAAAAGCATAACTTGTATTTTTTAGAAAATCTATTTGTGCTATCTTATTTTTCTTTTTTGGGTTATCAAAATTGGGTATTATCTCCACTAAATTTTTATTTCTTTTTTCTTCATTCTCATCTTTGCTCATTTTTATAATAATAGTTGAAGCTGTAACTCCTTCAAAAACACCTATTCCCATATCAACTATTTCAGAAATATCAAAGTTATCTAAAATCTGTTTTCTAACAATATCATAAGTAGTTGTTCTCAAAAGGTTATTAGGAATTATAAAACTGATAATCCCTTCATTTTTTAATAAATCCCTACTCTTTATCAAGAACAGAGAATATAAATTAATTTTTCCTGATTGTCTTGCGTGGCTTTTAGAAATAGAATCTTTTGCATTAAGATAATTTTTTGCTATATAATTCTTGAATTTATCTTTAAATTCCACTTCTCTTGTAAAGACATAAGGGGGATTCCCTATTACAATATCAAAACCTCCAGTTTCCATAATCTCTGAAAAATTATCACTCCAATCAAAAGCTAAATCTTCATCTATTTTTTTATCACTCACTAAACTATTTCCTTGTTTTATGTTATTTGATAAATTAATTAATTTCTTATTTTTTCTTGCTATCTTTAAGAATAATGCTAATTTAGTTATCTCAACAGACTCTTCATTTATATCCACCCCATAAATGTTATTCTCAATAATATTCTTTATTTCATCTTTTTCATCCCATTTTTTAAAAGTTAATTGCCCCTTAAAATTACTCTTTTTCTTCAATCCCCTACTTGCTTCATAATCCCCGTAATTTTCCTTAACAAATTGTATCTTCTCAAATATCTCAAAAAGTATTTCAGTAGATTTTATTAGAAAAGCCCCAGAACCACAAGCAGGGTCTAAAATTTTAATAGATTTAAATTTCTTTTCTAATTCTTCTATGTCTATGGAATATTCATCAATTAACTCATTAATATCATTAGTTCCATTTTTTGATAAATAAGGAATTATAGTATTTCTACAAATATATTCAGTGACATATTCAGGAGTGTAAAAAACACCCTCTTGCTTTCTTTTAGATATTTTTTCCTCTTTTAAGTTTTCTATATCTGAAATTGATTGCTCAAAGATATGCCCTAAAATATTAACATTAACTTCCGACTTAAAATCAAAAGAAGCCATAAGCAAAATATTTTCTATTATCTTGCTTAACCTGTTTTTATGTTTATTAAAAATTTTCCTGTCGTTTTCATATAATTCTATATCCTTGTCAAGTCTATAATTCTGCCTTACATCATTAAAAAAAGGTTTATTTCTATAATCCTTAAAAGATAATCTACCATCAATTTCTTCTTTAAATAACTCCCCATTAAATCCATTTATTTGCTTTGGTATTTCTTTGTCTAATTCCCTAAATATGCTCTTAATCTTTCCAAAAACATAAGCTGTATGTCCATCTATTCCCCCACTTTTATCAAGAACTTCTAATATTTTACTTTCAAAATATCTTTTATCAAGTAAATCAGTATCTTCTGCAAAGAAGATAAACATTAAACGATTTAAGAATAGTTGCGAGTAATGTAAACAAATTTCATTTTCTAATTCGCTTTCTTTAAACTCTTTCAAAATCATAAGTCTTGTTTCGTGATATAATTTGTAAAACTCTTTTGTTAAATTTCTTTCTTCTACTATTGAATCTTTGTATAGTTTTGTTGTATCTTCTTTTTCAAAACTATCTTTAGAAAAAATAAAAATCAACTCTTTTAATTTATCTGGGTTGTTTTTAATCTCTAAAAAATCAATCTTGTGATATTTGTTATATCCTTCTTCTCTTTTGAATAAAACAAACTCTCTATAATTGGTTAAAACTCCATAAGGTATTTTATTCTTATAGAGATAGTCATTAATCTGATTTACAGGAGTTTCTCTAATCTTTATACTTCTACCTTGCAAAGCCCATAAATCTTTGGTTTTTGTGCCTTTTGCTTCAAAGCAAACAAGGAAATTTCCAGATTTATCTTTAAATGGAAATTCCATATTTTTTTCTTCGTGCTTAAAATTTAAAGTATCATATTCTAATAGTTGATTAAGTATTAATTCTGTAAATCTTGGATAATTGGCTACTTCTTCTTGTAATTCATTTTTTTCTAATAATTCTATCCATTTTTTAGAAGCTGATTTTTGTTTAGCTGTCGGCTCTATTTTGGATATATTTTTCAGTATAGTTTTTTCATTAAACAAATTTGTTTTCATAAATAATAAATCTAAAGTATCTATAAAAACTTAACCCAAAAGGGATTTTTAGGTGACGCTAACTTTACAGCTCATTAAACAGCAAACTTTAAAAACCATCCAGGCCATAGTTTTATATTAGAAAAATATCAAGTGTATTATTCATTATCACATTTACATTCACTCGTTCAAATTTTTATTTGGGGATTGTGGGATAAAAGAAAGTGATCTATAAAGTATGATATTTTTCTAGGTTGAAATCATAAGATTTCATTAAAATTAAACAGGAATTTAATAAAATTCCAATTTTACGAGGTAAATTTAATGGCAAAAATAAGCCCAGTATCAATAAAATACATGATACATGCGAATTTCATAGCCGAAGGTGCGTTAGAAAAACCAGACATAATTGGTGCCATATTTGGCCAGACAGAAGGACTTTTAGGTTCTGATCTAGAAATGAGAGAGCTTCAAAAAGAAGGAAAAATAGGAAGAATTGAAGTTGACTTAGAAAGAAGCGATAAAAAAACAACTGGAGTAATCAAAGTTCCAACAGCACTAGATCAGTCAGAAACAGCCCTAATAGCTGCTGCTATTGAAACAATAGAAAGAATAGGCCCTTGTGACTCTCAGATAGAAATCGAGAGAATTGAGGATGTTCGTGGCTCAAAAAGAGACTATATTATTGACAGGGCAAAAAAACTAATGCAAAGCATTCAAGGCTCCTCAGACTCTAGAACCATTTCTAATGAGATTAAGGATTCTGCTAAAATGGCTGAAATTTCAGAATATGGCCACTCAAAACTTCCTTGCGGAGATTTATCTGGAAATGAGATAATTGTTGTTGAAGGAAGAGCAGATGTCTTAAACCTATTAAAGAATGGTGTAAAGAATGTGATAGCTATGAATGGAACAAAGCTTCCTGATGAAATTAAGGAATTAAGTAAAGATAAAGAAATAACTCTTTTCATAGATGGAGATAGAGGCGGTAAACTTATTGCCCAAAATGTTTGTGACAATGTTAAAGTTAAATACATTGCTGTTGCTCCTGAAGGAAAAGAAGTTGAAGAATTAAATGGAAAAGAAATTTTAATGAACCTCAGGAAAAAAATAACTCCTGGGGAGTTCTTTTCTTTTTCAAACAGAAATAACAATGGATCAAATAATAGATATAATGATTATAAAAAACCAGAGACTAGAGAAGAGGTTTTTGAATTAACTAAAGATATTGAAGAAAAATTAAAGAGCATTGGTAAAAGTGTTCTTGGAAGTAAACAAGCAATTATTTTAGACTCACAATTAGAAGAAATCAACAGAGGTTCAATAAGATCTTTATCTAGCTTTCTTAGAAGAATAAGGGAAAAACCCACAGTAATTATTATTGATGGGAATGTTACTCCTCCAATAATTAGATCTGCAGAAGAACTTCAAGTGAAGGTGATTGTTGCAAGTAATTTTTCTGCAACAAGTCAAAAGATAAAATTACTTAGTTTGTAAATTTTATATAAATCTTTAAACTTTTAACTCTTTCTCATAATCATGTCAAACATAAGATTTGGTCCGGCCGGAATTGGGTCTGTAAAAGAAGTTGAAGAAACTTTCAAGTATTACAAAGAAAAAGGAATTAGTGCAGCTGAAATTCCTTTTACTTATGGTGTTTATATAAAGAAAAAAGAAGATGCAGAAAAAGTAAAAAAAGCTGCAGAAAAATTCAATATAAAATTAAGCATTCATGCCCCTTATTGGATTAATCTTAATTCTCTGGATCTTGAAAAAGTAAAGGCGAGTAAACAAAGGATTCTAAAATGCCTTGAAATTGGAACTTGGTTAGGAGTAACCAATGTTGTTTTTCATCCAGGATACTACGGGAAATCTGAAAAACAAGAAACTTATGATAAAATAAAAGAAGAAATTTTAGACTTACAAAAAACAAGAAAGAAAAATAAATATACCCCAAAACTTGCACCTGAAACAACAGGAAAAATAAATGTTTTTGGAAGTATTGAAGAGATAGCACAGCTTGTAAGGGACACTAAGTGCTCTTTTACAATTGATTTTGCACATATTTTAGCTAGAGAAAAAGACTATAGTTTTGAGAGAATAAAAAAACAATTTAACAGTGAAAAAGAATGGCATATTCACTTTTCTGGAATAGAATATGGTGAGAAGGGAGAGAGAAAACATAAAACTACAGAAAACTCTGAAATTAAAAAGCTTTTAGAAAACTTGCCTAAAGATAAAAAGCTAACAATTATAAATGAAGCGCCTGATCCAGTTAAAGATTCTATTAAAAGTCTTCAAGTCCATAGTAGAATGCAAAGAGTAGTAACAAATTAAGGAAAACCAGTAACTAGGTGTAAGTACATATAGTGACAAGTTTAGTACTTAAAAATTACTCTAGAATGTTGTCACCATAAAGTTTATAAACAATTTTTAAGGTATAAATATAACAGAAAACAAAACTTTTCTGTATAACTAAATATGAAAAAAACAAAGATGAGAACCAAAAACATTTTGGTTTCTTTTCTGGCAGTACTCGCAATTGTATCTATAGCTGCTACTGTAAGTGCTACTACCAATGAACTAGCTGACAGCATAGCCGTTAAAGTTGACGGAACATATGTTGGCGAAGATACCACATACAACGAGACAATCAGTGTTGTTGCCGGTGATTCTATCTCTATTGTAGTTAGATTCACTTCTTTGGTATATGATAGTGATGTTACAGTAACTGCTGAGATTGAAGGCGATAAAGTTGATGTACAAGCTGAAACTAAGTCTTTTGATGTTGAAGAAGGTGGAAGATACACCAAGACTTTGACTTTAAAAGTTCCTTATGAACTTAAGGATCAACTTAGCGACACAGTAGACCTTAACATTGAAATAGATGGTAAGGACTATAAAACTGAGCTTGGAGCAATTGAACTTAAAGTTCAAAGACCTTCGTACAATGCAGACATTAAGTCAGTTAGTGCACCTCAAACAGTTAAAGCTGGAGAATCTTTTCCAGTAGAACTTGTTTTGAAGAATGTAGGATACAATGATTTAGATGACCTTTATGTAACTGTTAGAATACCAACACTTGGTATTGAAAAAACAGGTTACTTTGGGGACATTGTAGCTCTTGAATGCGATGAGGACGATGACAGTGAATTTCCATGGGCTGATACAGAGTATGTATACCTTCCAGACGGAAGTATTGACTATGAAAACTCTAAATTTGGTCTAGGAAGATCATGTAATGAAGACGATCCAGACACAGTAAGTGGAAAGATTGTTTTAGACGTTCCTTATGGTGTTTTAGCAGGAGCTTACAGCCTTGAAGTTGAAGTATCTAATGATGATACTACTTCTACAAAGGTTGCACAAATTGTTGTAAATAATGACTTCGAAACAACTGTTTACAAATCTGGAAACAGTGTTTGGATTGTAAACCCAACTGACAATGTTGTCGGATACAGAATTGTAGCTGAGTCTCCAGGAAGCGTAAGCGAATCAATGGTATTCGTACCTGCAGGTGCAAGTAAGAGTATCGCTGTTGAGCCAAATGCTAACGGAGAATATAGTTTTAGTGTTAGTGTGTTCACTGTAAAAGGTGAGCTTGTTGATACTTTAACTTTCAGTGGTAATACAACTGGCACAGACAAAGAAACTAAGGAAACAAACCCAATCGTAATTTTGACAGTTATTTTGGCGATAATCTTTATCGTTCTATTAATTGTCTTGATTGTATTGATTGGTAAAAAGCCAGAGAAATCAGGCGAATTCGGGGAAAGTTATTACTAAATTTTTTAATTTTTCTTTTTCTTTTTTTACTTTCTTTTTTTTAAGGCTGTGGCGGAAGCTCTGAATCATAATTTAATACTTAAACCTTTTTTCGTAGTCTTTATGACTTGTGAACCATTCTAAAATAATTGCTAAAATTTCAATCTCACTAGTTGAAGTAAGTGAATAGATTAATCGCCAAGATTTACTTAAATCTACCCAAAAAGCATTTGTAAAACCCTAATCAAAATAAATTTTTGGTATTTTATTTTTACTTATTGGTTGCCCGTATCCTAAAGGATTTTGTCTTATGCCATCAATAGCTCTTTTTATTCTCTTTTTTAATGGATCAATTTCAGAAAGATTATTAAAACTCTCCTTTAATAAAGGATTTTGAAAATTGACAATCACTCTTTTATCCATTTCTAATCAGAATAACTAACATCTTTCATATTCATATATTTTTTGGCTATCTTTGGATTCCATAAATAAACTATAACCCCTTTTTTTGCAATTCCTATCTTGTTGATATTTTCTAAATAATCTAAAATAACTAAATAAGTCTGCCACATAACTTTTTTGGGTAGCTTTTTCCAAATTTCAGTTTTATTAAATTCTCCGCTATATTTTTCTATTGTTTTTTCCACCATTAAAACTGTATCTAGGGTAGGACTTCTTGCAATCGGGTTTATCGTTTCGCTTTCCATAATTAATAATATATCAATTGATATATAAAGGTTTCTATAAAGAGCCTGAGTAAATAATCTACTCCCAAACATCCATACAAGGATTATAATGAAAGACGACTAAATGAATAATTACTTTATTTTTTAGGAAATATGCTCTATCTAGACATTGTATAATTAATTTTATAAATTACCAATTCTTGGCTCTTTTATGGATATGATCCTTTTAGTGCTAATAATTTATTTTTTATTAATATTTGCTATAGCCTGGTTTTTCTCAAGAAAAAGTTCTCTGGAATCTTATTTTATAAATAAGAGAAAATCTAGTTTATGGTTATTGACTTTTTCAAATGTAGCAACAATTGTTGGAGCAGGAGCTACAGTAGCAGTAATTTCTGAAGTTTATAATTCAGGAATATCTTATGGTTTTGCTCTTCCAATTTCTCTTGTAGTTGGAGTACTTATCTTAGGTTTTATGGCTAAAAAAATAAAAAAAATTGGAGACGAATATGGTGCTCAAACAATTGTGGATTTCTTTCACAAAAGATTTGATGTTAAGAATAAAGTATTGACTTCCATTTTACAAGTTTTTCTATTAATAATTTGGGTAGGAGTCCAAGCTGTTGCAGTTGCTTCTTTAGCATCTGTTTTGGTAGGGATAGATTACCAAATAGCTTTGTTTTTAGCAGCAGCAGTTACAATCCTTTATACCTCTATAGGGGGATTGAAGATAGATTTAATATCTGATTTTGTTCAATTTTGGATAATTTTCTTAGTTTTCATTGTTATGGCTACTATAAGTTATTCTCATGTTGGAGGACTATCTAATTTGATCTCTAATTTACCTGCAGGACATTTAGATATTTTTGCTTTTGGAGGTATAAGTTGGTTTATAGGAGTAATCTTATTAAGTGGTTTCTTATATCTAGGAAATACATCTCATTGGCAAAGAATATTCTCTGCTGAAAGCCAAAACACAGCTAAAAAATCTTTCTTCTTTGCTATTCCTTTCGTGTTAATTCTCGGAATCTTAACCTTATTTTTAGGATTAGTTGCAGCTGTTACATTATCAGGAATTAAACAAGAAACAGCAATTTTTTCTTTAATGGAAAATATTCTTCCAGGAGCACTAGCAGGAGTCGGATTTGCTGCCATTCTTGCAGTTATAATGTCTTCTATAGACAGTTTTTTGATAGGAGGATCTACAATAATCTATAGGGGCCTATTTAAGAAAGATGAATTGAATAACAAAAAAGAACTTCTTTCTGCTAGATTAATAACAGGTATGTTTGGAATTTTAGGATTTTTCTTAGCTTTTATGGTGCCTAATATAATTACTTTATCTTTAGTGGTTACATATTTAGCATTAATATTTGTTCCAGCAATTTTCGCAGGAATATATTCTAAGAAGTTTTCTGCAAATGCAAGTTTCTATTCAATCTTAATTCCCACAATAGTTTTATTTTGCATTTATCCTTTGGTTAAAGAAAATACTTTTGTTATAACTACTCCTCTAAGTATTGTGATAGTTTTGTTTTATGACAAAATATTCAAAAGAAAAGATTTTTTATTAACAAAATAACTCCCTGTTTTGGGGTCGATAATTTCCCCCAAAAACAAAAAACCAGATAATTATTTTTCCTAAATTTTCTACAAATCACTCTCTTCGTTCTTCTTTTTCTGGCTGGTAGTTAGGGGATTCTTTAATCATTAACACTCCATGAGGATGACTCTCTTTTAAAGAGGCACTAGTGACTCTAATAAATTTCCTGGATTTTAATTCGAGGATATTTTTTGCTCCAGCATAACCCATGCCAGATCTTAATCCTCCCATAAGTTGAAATAAAACATCTTTAACTGTTCCTTTAATTGGCACTCTTCCTTCAATTCCTTCTGGGACTAACTTATCTTTTTCTCCTTTTTTTCCATATCTTTCTCCACCATAATCTTTCATTGCACCTAATGAACCCATCCCTCGATATTCTTTAAATTTCTGGCCCTCGTACATGATTATCTCTCCTGGAGCCTCTTCTGTTCCTGCTAAAAGACCTCCCAACATTACACTATCTGCTCCTGCAGCAATTGCTTTTGTGATATCTCCTGAATACTTTATTCCGCCATCTGCAATAACTGGCTTTCCAAACTCTCTACCTGCTTTTGTGACCTCGCAAATTGCAGTTATTTGAGGAGCCCCAGCTCCTGAAACAACTCTTGTAGTGCATATTGAACCCGGGCCAACTCCAACCTTTACACAATCTGCTCCAGCCTCAAATAAAGTTTTAGCTCCTTCATAAGTGACCACATTTCCTGCTACAATATCAAATTTATTAGTACTCTTTAATCCATTTAGGTATTTCACTGTCTCTATTACATTTTTTGAGTGTCCGTGAGCAGTTCCAACAAGTAAAACATCGCAGTGTTCTTTTAAGAGTAGTTTAACTCTCTCATCAAATTTTTGAAAGTTATCATTAGTTCTTATTCCTACGTTTGCTCCAACTCTGAGCTGTCCTCTCTCATCTCTATTAAATGGGTCAGCTCCTTCTATTATAGATTTGACATCATTAAAACAATATAACCCCTTTAAAGTCTTATTTGGGTTAACTAAAATTAGTTTACTAATTTTATTTTCTATCATAAATTCATATGCTTCCTTAACACCCAGGTCTTGATCTAAAATTACAGGATCTTTAATCATAAAACTTTTAACTAAATCAGTATCTTTTGCAAACTGGATTCTGTCTCTTGTCACAAGACCAACAACTCTATTTTCCTCATCAATTACAACTAAAGTAGAAAACCTATTTTTGTACTTTGGGAAAGTTTCTATTGCATCTTTTTTTGTTTTATCATACCTAATTGTAACTGGTCTATCAATCAAAGCATTTAGTGCATACTTTACACTTTCTACCCAGCCTGCTTGAATTTTTGCATCTGGGTGTTTCCATAAAAATCCAATTCCTCCTTGCTTGGCAATAGCTTCAGCCATTTCAGGACCAGTAACAGTATCCATATCAGAACTCACAAGAGGAATTTCTAAATTAATATTATTAGTAAGTTTTGTTTTTAATTCAACGTCCCTGGGAATTACCTCACTATAACTAGGCAAAATCAAAACATCATCAAAAGTTAACCAGAAATTATCTTCCCCAGAAGATTCAATAATTTTTTTTATCTCCATAATCTTACAGGTGCCAAGAGTTTATAAAAATTATTGTTTTGAATGGCTTTTATAAATCTTCCTAAAGTTTCAAACTCGTAATCTTTGATATCCCATCATGCATACTTACTCCGTAAAGATTTGTTGCGTTTGTAATAACTTCATCATTGTGGGTTATTACAATATATTGCCCATTTTGCATGTATTTTTTTAATAGGCCGGCTAATCTTTCTGAGTTTCTTTTATCAAGTGCTGCATCTATTTCATCTAGAATATAAAAGTAATATGGCTTATGCTCTTGTATTGCAAAAATTAAAGATAACGCAACAAGGGTTTGTTCTCCTCCAGATAAAGATTTAACATCAAAGTACTTACCATGACCTGTTTTAACAATAATATTTACTCCTCCGAGAAATGGATCTTTTCTATTTTCAAGTTCTAAGAAAACCTGGCCTTTTGTGCTCAACTGATTAAAATTACGAGAAAACATATGATTTAATGAGTCAAGGGTCCTAAGAAATGTTTTTTTCTTTTTAATATCAATTTCATGGATTATCTTTAAAATTCCGTCTTTTTCTTTTGCAATTACATCTGTTTTTTCTTTAATGGCATCATATTCTTTTTTAATAGAATCATAAACCTCTAAAGATCTAAGATTAACAGATCCTATATGAGAAAGAGTTTCTTGAGTTTTAGATAATCTTTCAGAAAGAATCTCTCGACTTGCGCTAATTAACTCTAAATCTTTAAAACCCAACATTTCTATTTCAAAGTTTTCTACAATTGCATCAAATCTTGCTTTTTCTATTCTAAAATCATTAATGTTTTGCTCTAGAATATGAATATCATTTTGTTTTCTTGCTAATTCAATTTCTGTTTCCCTTATCTTAGAATGAAAACCATCTCTTTGGGATAATAAGGCCTGAAACTTTCTACTTAGTTCTTCTTCTTGTCTTCTTTTCTCGTCTAATAGATCTTCGTTTTCTTCTAAATCTACCTTGACCTTTCCTAGCTCTTCTTTTAAATCTTCTTCTTCTCTAAGAAGCTGTTTTAATGCTATTTTTGATCTTTCAAATTCTCTTTGTTTAAAGGAAATTTCTGAAGTAATTGTTTCATCGTTTCTTAAAGAAATTTCCTGCAATTCAACTCTGACTGTTTCGTATTTTTGCTCTACATTAGAGTGCTTATCTAATTCTTCTTCGTTTTTCTTTTTTGTTTTTTCTATTGTTTGTATTTCGTTTTTTAAAACATCTATTTTTTCATGCAAATTCTTAATTTGGTTCTTTTTTTCCTCTATACTAGATAATTTAGCTAAATCAGACTCTCGCTTTGAAATTTCTATAGAAATCTGCTCTAGTTGCTCTTTTAAAAAATCTCTTTTTTTTCCTAGCTCTGAGAGCTCTTTATCTGAAGCATCTATTTGCTTTTGAAGAGAAGAAACCTTGGATCCTGTTTCTTTATTTATAGAGTGAACATGATCTTTGGTTATTTTACTTTTACAAACAGGGCAGATATCCATCTGAGAGATATTTGTTAATAACTTACTGTGGCTTTCGATTTCATACTCTTTTGTTGAAACTTGTTTTTCTAGTTCTTTTTCTTTTTTATTTAATTCTTCTAACAGGCTTTTTTTCTCAATTAAAGAAAATTTAAGCTTTTCTAGAATCTCTGTGCTAGTTTCTTTATCAAATAGCTCTCTAGCAATAGATTTTATATTATTTATAAGAAAATCTGATTCAGCAGAATATCCCTGCATTAATCTAGTTTTATCTTCTAATCTTTGCTTAATAGATTTTAAATCAGATTTTAAGATATAAAAGCGCTTTCTTGCTTCTTCTAATTTTTCTATTTCTTGTTTTTTTTGATCTAGATCTTTTTGCTGGGATCCTTTACTATAACTCTTTCCCATTTCTTTTTTTAATTCAACAATAGAAATATCATTGCCTCTTATTGACTCCTGCAAATTTTGTTTTTCTTTAGAGATCTCATTTAACTTATTTTCAAAGTTCTCTATTTTTACTGTTGTTCCTGCTAGTTCAGCTCTAATATTTGCAATCTCTTGATTAAGTCTTTCTTGCTCTAATCCTGTTGATTTTTGAATAGTTAAATTTATTGAAGAAATTTTATCTTGAAAATTTTGTATCGAGGCATTTAAGGCAACTATTATTTTTCTAACCTTTTCTATTTCTTTATTCTTCTTTTCAATTTCTTCATTAATTCTCTTAGTTTCTTTTTGGTTTTTTACTAAATCCTGGTTAATTATGCTTGCCTTAAGTCTCTGAGCATCTTGTTCTAGTTTTTTAAATTTTAAAGCTTGCTGTCTTTCTTTATCTAAATTGTTTAAATAGGCTGTTCTTTCTTTGAGAATAGCCATAATCTCTTTTAATTTTTCATCTGTTCTATCTAGTTCTTTAATAGATCTTTCTTTACGAGATTCATAGATAGCGATACCTGAAACCTCTTCAATAATTTTACGCCTTTCTTCGGTATGCATGTTTACAAAATTTTGTATTTCTCCTTGCAAAATGATATTAAATCCGTTTGGGTCTATCCCTGCCTGGGCCATTAAAGATAAAATTTCCTGGCGTGTTTTTGTTTCATTATTTATTTTGTAAACACTCTGGCCATTTCTTCTGACAATTCTTTTTATTGCAATTTCTTTAGAATCAACAGAAAAAATTCCTTTAGAATTATCAAAGACCATTTCAACAGAAGCTTCTTTTGAAGGAGCTGCTATTTTTGAACCCAAAAAGATTAGGTTTTTTGCCCTTGTTGCTCTCATTGATTTTATACTGAGCCTACCTAAAACAAAACATAATGCATCTGAAACATTGGATTTTCCGCTTCCGTTTGGACCTAAGATTACATTTATTCCTTCTGTAAAAGGAATCTCTGTTTTTTTTGGAAAACTCTTAAATCCATGCATCACTAATCTTTTTATAAACATACTTAGGAAAAAGAAGTTGTTGTTTTTAAAGTTTAAGGGATAAGCAAAACCATTATTTTTCAAATATCTTTTAATGTTTTTTGTTCTTTTTTTAAAATAATATTTTTCCAGGTTATCCAGGTTTTTCTGAAAATTCCGTGATCTTCATATTTTTGAGCATGTTTTTCTAAGAATTTTATTGTTAAGGGGTCAGAAGTATATCCAGATCCAATTTCTTCACCATATTTTTCTCTTAATTTATCCATTTCAATTTCTCTTATTGATTTGGCAATAATTGAGGCTGCACTAACAGAAATATGGTTTTTATCTGCCTTATGTTCGCAAGAAATTTCTAATGTAGAAAGGTTTTCTATCTTTGTTTTAAGAAAATCAGTCCATTTAACTATACTAGTAGAAGGGCAGTCAACAATAACTTTTATTTTAGTAAATCCCTTATTAATCTTATTGATTATTTTTGCTACTGCAATTGCTTCTAATTCATTTAGTTTTATTCTACCTTCTCCATTTCCATCAATCATTTCCGGGGGAATAACTACAAAATCAAAGATTTTTGCTTTTTCTTTTATTTTTTCAAAAAAGAATTCTCTTCTTTTTTGAGTCAGCTGCTTACTGTCTTTAATTCCTATTTTCTTAAATTCTTTTGCAACATCATCATCAATTAAACATCCTGCAAGAATCATTGGGCCCACTATTGGACCTCTACCGGCATCGTCGATCCCTAAAGTTAACATATAAAGATTAAAAAGCACTGGTTTTTAAGGATTGTTATATCTAAAAATTTAAATCAGCCATCTTGCCCACATCGCGTAATGGTATCGCACACGCTTGGAAAGCGAAAGAAGGATACTATCACGGTTTCCTACCGCCCTACCTTCCCTTTAGATTGAGAAAATCAAAGAGCGTGGCCTTTCAAGGCATCCAGGTTCAATTCCTGGTGTGGGCGTGCGAAGCACGACAACACTGACGAAATTTTCTATTTCAGTCTTGTGGGTGTAAACCAAAATAACAAGTTTTTTAAAATATATATTCTAATATAGTATATGAAAGAGGTTAATTTCCTGCTTTTGATGGTTATCTTTTTCTTCTTAGTTTTAAACATCTCTGCTGGCCAAAATGAGACAATGTCTTTGGAAGTAAATGTTCTTGCTTTAGAATTTCCAGCAGATACAGTCAGTATTGAGGTTCCTGATTATTTATTTATGGGAGATATTAAGGTTGGAGACCAAACAGAAAAGTTCCAGGTTTATGTCAATAACAGCGGCAACGTAGATATAATTGTTACTCCTCAGCTTCAAGATCCAAGTGAGGAAATATTTTCAAATCTTTATTTTCAGGATAGAAAAACAGGAAATAGTTCACAAGAGTATATAATCGGAGAGTATAGTTTTGATATATCTGAGCCATCTACAGAAGGAGGAAAAAGAAGTGAGTATTTTTGGATGTGGCTTGACCTTACTGATTTTAATGAGGAACTTGAAGAAGACACTATAGGAAAAAGAGCAGACATCATGTTTATAGCCTTGCCTAAAATCAGCTGAATTTAAATGAAAATTAAAATCTTGTTATTAATTTGTATTTTTATTTATTCTATTGGTTTTATTCAAGCATGTGACATCCTCTGTCACCTAAAGGTTTGATGCTTCGCATCAAATCCTCACTTCGTTCGGATGACAGCGTCCTAAAAAGCATGGTGCAACTCTTGACTTTGGATGTATGAAAAAGCTCGGTCA